>ENA-OPXB01000293-OPXB01000293.1-human-gut-metagenome-genome-assembly--contig:-NODE-293-length-41844-cov-30.026801_pt1 | contig 41844 bp, 20 predicted proteins | sample MGYA00241516_ERZ502024 | MGnify/ENA primary metagenome ERZ502024 (study PRJEB25962, sample SAMEA2041926) | human gut metagenome | biome: human gut; feature: human-associated habitat; material: faeces...
CTCTATCGACTTTATATGCCATCTTACTTTTTAGGGACATTTACTGAATATCCCTTCGTATTCACGTTTCCATGAAATACGAAGGGAAATTCTTATATTAATAAATACATATATTTTTTACTTACTGCACGATATCCTTTAGATTGATACATTGGAAAGTCATATGTGCAACACTACTTTCATAAAGAATGCCAATCGTTTCTTTATCTACCATCGTAAGACACGAATAACCCCAGTTCTCACCTTCGTCTAAAAGCAACTGATGTGCCCATGTATTTCCACCATCAAGGCTTATTTTTATAGTAATATTTTTACGGGCATTGGTTGTATTTGGGTTCGAAAAAATCAATATATCCTTACCTAAAACATTGTCCGCTGCTTTCACACTGATAAGACTTGCCATACAAACAGGCTCAGGTAATGCTGTTCGTGATGACTCATGTTCTTTCCACGTCATGCCCAAATCAGAAGTTGTATAAACAGCACGGCTTCCTCCACGATTATCTCTCATATTCAACATCAGTGTTCCAGGAACAACTTCAGCAACCTGAGCTTCCGTAGTATTTGTACGTGCATGATTATGAATGGTCCATGTTTCTCCTCTATCCTTACTATACATAATACCAGCATTAGGAATCCGGTCTTTACCTATATATTGAATAGGAAATACCAATGTACCATCCTCCATAGTAATACCTCTACCCGGACCTTGCAACAAAAAATACCATTCAGGGTGTTTTACTTGTTCGGTTATATTAATCGGCTCAGACCAGGTTTTTCCATCATCTGTACTTTTTACTAAAACAAGCTGAGCCGTATGATTTACATCCATACCTTGCTGTGAGCTCCACCATGCACGCTGATTACCCATTCCGTGTGTCCATGCCGCAACAATCCAGATTGTATTTGTTTTTGTATCAACCAAAATTGAGGGATCTCCTACACCATTCTGAGCTGCTGGCAGCTCACCGTATTCTCCAAAAGCTAGAGGCAGACGCATTTTTTCCCAAGTCTTTCCACCGTCAATACTCCGGCTCAAACCGATATCAATATGTTCCTGCAAATCCACACTACTGTTATAACGCACATCGTATACACCTAACAATGTACCTTTATTGGTTGTCACCAAACCTGGGATACGAAAAGCTGCTGCACCATCATCTCCGGCATGACGCACACCTACTCCCAAACGACGTATAACATTCGGTGCTGATACACATTTAACTGGTAACGACTGACCATCTGCTGTTACCCCCGTCACTTCAGCAGTGATTTTTGTAAGCAACGATGCTTCTGGCTTCATTTCTATACTGACCCAAAAGAAATTTACTCCCGGATATAAATTCTGATTTCCAGTCAACAATACAGAATTCTTTTGGGGAACAATTTCAGATTTCTTAATAGCATATGACGGATTGACAGACAAAGTCTTGCCTGGCGCATGAGCGGAAATATATTCTACAGGAGCAAAACGGTTCTTTCCTCTGTCCTGAATAGCTTCAGTACCTCCATAGTATAGTTTTACTGATTTAATCTGCTCTAAAGGTACATCTTGTCCAAATGTCACAGAAACATTATCCAAGACCTTTGCCCCGTGCGCATTAATACGCATGTAACATAAAACATTATCATGCCGCTCTATCAGAATTGGTATTTGAGGATTCTTTATAAAGGCTGTATCTGCTGCTTTTATACCGAGAACGCATGAAAGCACAACTAAAAATGATAATAATTTTTTCATAGGCTAACAAATTATCTACGAAACTACCTTCAATATAGTTTCTATTAATACTAAGATATAAATAAAAATCAGAAGTCTAAACTGACTATAAGAATGTCTTCATCAATATTAAACTTCTTAGATATCAGCTTTGACTTCTGATTAATATGACTTAATTATTCAGAGAACAAGTAAAGAAACGTAATTTATACTTCATTTCTTGTTGTGGAACACGATAAGCAGGTAATGTATCTACATCCTGCCCACAACTAGCATTTCCTACTCCACGCTGTACAGCATCCAGATGAAGCACAATATACGGACGTTTCTCTAACTCCCAAGCATGATGTCCTTCCATCAAATCTTTATCTGTATATCGCAGAGCAGAAAACGACACATTACCTTCAGTCTGAATCTTTACACCTTTACCTTCTTTATTATATAAAGTCAGTTCACGAAGGCCTTCACGATTTCCCATAGACTGAGGTTTCATATAAGGAACTTCCATATCCTCCACTGTTGTCGTATAACGACCTACCATACAACCGTCTTTTCTATCGTTATAATTTTCCCATGGACCATATGCATAATAATCGATATTGCTCAATGTTGAGTCGATGTTTGCCACCAAGCCGCAACGACGTAAATCAGCTGTATGCGGACGGAAAACAACCTCCATATCCATGACTCCCGTTTGAGTAAATGTATATACGATATCCGTACTACATAAACTACCTTCACGGTTAGTGGTAACAATAATATTGCCTTTCTCTTCGGTCACCGTACATGTTCCTTTTTCCGACAGTCCATTAGCCGTTTCAGTAAATTTATCATTCTCAATCCAACGATGATTATCGTATACAAATCCTCCTCCCTGACTGACAACCTGCTGGCCGTTCATAACTAATGTAACCAATTGCCCCGTTATCTTATCGAAAGAGGCTTCTATATAAGCATTTTTGACCGTCAATAAGTTTTCATTGTCAGAAACAGCCAACTTCTGTTTCTTTCCATGTAAGCTCTTTAACTCAGGTAATTCCTTTCGTGCAGACAATTCATATTGCTGTTTTGCAACCTCATGCCCAGCACCAGCCCAAGTTTCAGCATCTGTACGACATACATACAAATCAAGCATGACTTCCTCACCATTCTTTATAGCCTTCTTTAAATTAATACCTTTTAGATTCAATGTCACCAACAGTGAATCATCAGGCATTACAGCTGGAAGCATCATGCTATCTGGTTGCATACGAAAACCGTCTTTTACAACTTGCCACCGCAAATAGAATTTATCAAGTGAAAGGAAATCATATGTGTTTTTCAGCAACACTTTAGCCTCATTTCTTTTTACATCAACTCCCTTATCAGCAAAATGTACATACTGATATACAGCTTTTACTTCTTTCAACTTAGGCGATTCTTCACGAGTTGCCGGAATTATTCCATTCGAACAGAAGTTACCCTGATGAGGACCTGGAAAATCATACCCTGTATGCAGACGATAAATACCTTTTTTCATTTCATGAGGTTCATAAATAGCCTGATCTACCCAGTCCCAAATAGCTCCACCAATAGTAGCCGAGCTTCCTTCAATGCTTTCCCAGTATTCTTTTAAATTTCCAATAGCATTACCCATGGCATGAGCATACTCACAAATAAACATCGGTTTATCCAATGAGCTAACATATGTATTCATCCATTTCATACTCGGATACATCTTCGAATACAAGTCACTAAAACGATTTCCACCATACTCTTTTCCATCGCGTGTACCCTCATAGTGTATGGGGCGGTTGTCCAATCGTTTTGCTGCATCATAACAAGCCTGGAAGTTACTTCCTCCTCCAGCTTCATTACCCAAGCTCCAGAAAATTACACTTGGATGATTGCGATCTCTAAGTACCATACGGTCAATACGATCAACAAAAGCAGGTATCCAGGAAGGTATATCACTGATCGACTGATTAGCATGATCTTCCAAATCAGCCTCATCCATTGTATAAAGTCCGAAATAATCGAACATAGCATACATCTTCGCATCATTCGGATAATGAGAAGTACGGATAGTATTAATATTATTCTGTTTCATCAGTGTCACATCACGCAACATTGATTCTACAGTAACAGCCCGACCATAAACCGGATGTGTGTCATGTCGATTAGTTCCCTTGAAAAATACTCGTTGTCCATTAATATATACCACTGTACCCTTCAGTTCTATATTGCGAAAACCATACTTGGTAGAAAAGACCATTTCATCATTATCCCCATTTCGCTGGATAATATGAACCGTATACAAGTTAGGAGTTTCAGCTGTCCATGTTACAAGATTCTTCAGCTTGAACGTAGCTTTTGAATATACAGTTTCTTTCTTATCTGAATAATTAACCTGTTGCTCTGTTTCTGCTACCAGTCTTCCATCTGGATCGAATAATTTTACAATCAGATTCTTCACACCTTTCATCCGATCACGGTTATCAAGCATCAAATTAACAGACATTTCGCCACTGGTATATTCTGAAGCTGCATCTAACTTAGAAGTAATATAATGGTCACGTACACTTACTCGTGGAACATTATACAAATAAACATCCCGGAAAATACCACTCATACGGAACATGTCCTGACATTCAAGATACGAACCGTCGCTCCAGCGAAATACTTGAACAGCCAAACGATTTTTTCCTGTGCGCAGATATTTGCTTAAATCAAACTCTGCCACATTATTCGATCCTTGTGTATAACCGACATATTCTCCGTTCAGATATACAAATGCAGCACTATATATACCACTAAAATGGATAAATGTACGCTGTTTTTCCCATCCAGCAGGCAAATCAAAGAAACGCACATAGGAACCCACCGGATTAATCCCATAATTAGCTCCACCATCATTGAATCCCTTTCGAGCATCAATATAAGGAGGTGTATTGGAATGAGGATACTCTACATTCGCGTAAATAGGACGGTCATAACCCTGCATTTCCCAATTTGAAGGAACTGGAATAGTCTCCCAACTCGATACATCATAATCTTCTTTATAGAATGATTCCGGACGTTGAGAAGGTTCTGATACAAAATGAAAATACCAGTTGCCATTCAACAATTTAAACGAAGAACTCTGGCTATACAACCATGGTGTACGATAAAAATCTTTATCAGCCAGCATTTCTTTCTCGGTTATATAAGGAATGTAAGTTGCACAACCCGGCTCTTTATTTTCTGCAAACATAGTCTCGTCTTCCCAATAAACCTTAGGACGTTCTAATGTACCAGAAGCAGCTTCCGCAGGCATTGCTACTTTACTAACATTAATATAAAAATACGTTTCTGGATTATTCAGAAACTTTACCTTATCAACTAAAACCAACCGCCCATTCTGTTGGCAAGCCAATATCAAATCAGGGCTATTAGAAGGATATATCTGCAAGAACTTGCCACTCTTCTTTATAATCCATAACTGAGATTCATCTGAACCATTGTTTTCTGTTATTCCCAATGTATTATCCCCTGTAGCATGAATTGCTTTATTCTCAAAAGGATTTATAAAACGGAAACTACCAGATAAATTAGTGACACTCCATTGCTGCAATTTATCAGCATCATTGCTAACACTCAAAACCACCCTTTTGCTATCAGGATCATATCCTACAGCCTTACCAGAATAATTTACAGGTACAATATTGTACAATTTATTCCGAGCAAAGCCAACTTGAGCATGTGCTGTACAAACAGCACTTACCCATACATATATCAAACAAATAAGTATATTCCGCATAACTCGCAAATTTTATTAATAATATCTTACTTTAGGGGCTTTCTTTCCTGCATAGTTATCATTTACATAAACACGTATCCAGTCTATGTACATAGATGGAGGATTCTGTTTATCCCATGCTGCAGGATTAACAGCACCTGGCCAAGCATTGGGGTTGACAGATAAACCAGTACTAAATATTACATAAAATCCCGCAGGATCACTCCAAGGCCAGTCCGTATTGCCATTATCTCCTTTTTTATGTTCAAAATAAGCTTTACCATTTACCCCTCCTATAATTCTATCAGGATACCATTCCAACCAATAAATATTCCACTGGCTCATATCTGCTAAATCAATTGTAGAAGTAACACTACCTTCTCCTCCTACAACTCCAGCATAATGATTTTCTGAATGAAGAGTGAAGTGAGCACATTGGTTTATTTTCTTTTTAGGATTCTCTAATAAATCAATTTCTCCATTCTTAGGCCATGGTCCCTTATTTCCCATAAACCAGAGAGCATCATTAAATCCTTCTGCTGCTACTCGTTTGAAACGGATTTCAATTCTCATATTTTCAGTAAAATTGCACCATGCTTGCTTACCTGAAACAACAGACCGATAACCAGCATGCGAAAACTTCACTTTCTTTCCAAAACCATTGTCAATTGAATCAGATTCCTCTACCGACCACATATGCAATACACCATTTTCTACTTTAGAGCATTTTGCATTATTGACATTAGCAGATTTACTCATGTTCGTTGTCTTATGTTCCAGAAAACCTAAAGGAAGTCCCTTTTTCGTATTCTTATCTAAAAATTCATGAGCCGTATAGAAACTCCACCCCTTCAGCATTGGATGAGAATCACCCGGTTTCAGTTTCAACGCTTCATCCGGATTAGGATAAACTTTTGTTTCATCATCTTTATCAGCAACAGAAGTTACTCCAAATTCTTCCATTTCAACGATAGCAGAAGATGCTTCTGGAGTTGTTGCTTCAAGCTTGACATAACGTGCTGTCACAACAGACGGAAGCGTTACAGTCTGAGGCAAAGGATTATGCATAATATTACTAAATTCTCCTTGTGAGATTATCTCTTTCCAATCCGTGCCATTCAAACTGACAGAGAACTTATAATGATAAGCCATAGTTGGCTTCGCTTCTTCATTCAAAGGAGCATAAGTAAAAGCCTTCAAACGAATTGTACGGCCCAAATCTACAACAAAAGGAGAGGAAGACACTTTTTTCCACGTATCACGAGAAACCGTGTTCCAATCTGTGAGTTTCTGATCATTTTCTAAAGAAGGAGCATAATAAGCAGAAACACTCATGATATTTGCAGAAAGACGAGAACCATCAATACGTAAACGGAGCGAGTCAGCCATTACTTCTGGAAAACGGAGCATACGTTTATAACCTATAGTTGTACCTTCACCTAAAGCCTGCCATCTTCCTTCACTAAAAGCCTCAACCAAAAACTTTTCTACACGCTGTCCTTTTGAAATATCTTCCTGCAATTGAACAACATTTATCGGTTCTCCAGAACGTACTGTATAAGAGCGGGACTCTCCAGGTAAAGCTGTCCAGTAAATATTTCCATCCGAAACTTTATTATCAGAAAAAACTTTGCGACGATAATCTGCAAATTCTTTCAGACGTTCAACATCTGCTTCGTTTATCAAGCCACGACGGTCAGGAGGTATATTCAGCAATAAAACAGAATTATAACCGACTGATTGAAAATAGATATCTGAAAGCTGTTTCAGGCTTTTTACTTTTGTATTTTCTTCTTCGTGCCAGAACCATCCCGGACGAATAGACACATCAACTTCGGAAGGATACCAAAATAATTCGGTAGCATCCTTCAACATCGAACGACTACCCAAATCCTTTGCTTTTCCGTAAACTCCCAAACGTTTGTTATTCTCTTCTGCACGAGAATAAATTCCCGGAGTAAGCACAGTTGCACTCCACTCTGTTTCACGGCCAATACCTTTTTCATTACCAACCCAGCGTACATCATCTCCCATAATAGCCATTACAGCTTTAGGCTGTAAACGTTGAATTGTCTTATAAAAAGCATCCCAATCGTATATCTGCTTCTTGCCATTAGGGCCTTCTCCGTTTGCACCATCGAACCACACCTCATTTACCTCACCATAATTGGTCAGCAATTCGGTTAATTGTTCAATAAAGAATTTGTTGTACTCTGGAGAATTACCATAACAAGAGGCATTGCGATCCCACGGTGACAAATAAACACCAAATTTCATTCCATATTTAGTACATGCATCACGAAGTTCACGTACAACATCTCCCTTACCATTTTTCCAAGGCGAGGAAGCAACTGAATGAGAAGTCGTCTTTGTAGGCCACAAACAAAAACCATCATGATGTTTCGCTGTAAGCAAAACCATTTTAAAGCCACATTCTTTCAACGTACGTACCCATTGATCAGCATCTAAATCAGTCGGATTAAACAAAGCTGGATCTTCCGTTCCATCGCCCCATTCTCTTCCGGTAAATGTATTAATCCCAAAATGTAAAAACGCAGTCAGTTCCATTTGCTGCCAAGCAAGTTGTTGGGGAGAAGGAACTAAACGAGCGGCCATTGCAGCTTTCTGGTCTACACTTTCGTTTCCAGAAAATTGTAAATGTTTCACAAAATAAGAGGCGTCCTGTTGAGCTTGCCCTCCAACAGAAAGAGCAAGCAATGAACAAGTAACAAGAAACTGGTGTATTCTATTCATACAGTCCTTATTTAAAATTATTACTCAATTATTACCTCGTCAATATAAACTCGAGAAGCTTGTCCCGGACGCACATGGTCATTTGGACAATTACCAGGAGTTTCTAGCGTAAATTTAACATAATGTCCGATAATATCATCTGTTTCAACTGATAAATCTTCAATAAAATTTCCTTCTTTAAAGATTTCATTATCGGTAAATGTTAATCTACCTACTTCCTTAAACGTTTTATTATCGTCAGATACTTCAATTTTAATCATCCGTGGCTTATGCACAGCCATTCCATAATTAGTAATACAACCAACAGTAACACGTTTTATCTGTTGCGGTTTCAATAAATCAACAACAAAAGAAATAGGCTTTGATAATCCTCCTGTATACCATTCAAAATCGGATTGCTTCAGACTACCACGTAATCCATTAACTAATATTCCCATCTCTTTTGAAGCACCGATTATTGGCTTAGCAGTAGCCATATTCCAATGAATAGGCAAATTAAGCGTTTTCCCCATCTGTATACCCTTAACAAAAGTAGCTGCTTTTATCTCAGCATCTTTATCAACAACAAATGCAGAATCATACAAAGCAGATGTTTCCACTGGTTCTGTACCATCTAAAGTATAACGTATTTCCACATCAGGACGTTCACACTCTAGTTTCACCTTTAACTTACCAGACTCCTCAGATGTTACCTCATGTTGAATGTTATACATAGAGCGTGCATAAATAATTCCTTTCTGTTCCAAATGCTTATTAAAATTATCTACACCTTTCAGGAATTCATTCCAATCTTTCTTTCCTTTTTGAACCCATGCTATCTCTGCCAAAGCAGCTAATCTTGGGAAAGTCATATAAAATACATCTTCAGGAACATTGCAAAACTCAGTCCACATGCAAGCCTGTACTCCCATCAGTAATGATTCATACTCCGATTTCCAGTCACTCTGTACAGGTTCATAATTAAACAAGTCCTTTAATGTATTATTCCCAAAATAAGTAACAGGCTCAAACCATTGTGGTCCCTGATACCTGATCAGATAAGCAACACGTGCAGGAGCCATAATAAATCGATGTCCCTGTTCCGCAGCCTTTAAGGCAGCCTTACCATAGCCTTGCCAGCCTAAGATGATTGATTCTTCAGGCAATTTACTATTGGTCAATTCATCCCATCCCATAATCTGCTTACCTTTGCTGCGGACATAATCTCCTATACGCGACATAAAATATCCTTGTAAAGCTTCTTCATCCGCCAAATGTTCTTTATGAATACGTGCCTGACACAAAGGACATTTTTTCCAGTTTGTTTTAGTCGCTTCATCTCCTCCTAAATTAATATATCGAGAAGGGAACAATGCTATAACTTCATCAAGAACACCTTGTAAAAAATCAAATGTCTTGTCATTTCCGGCACAAAAAATTATTTCTGCATTCTTTCCACCAAGACCAGGCAGTACTCCAATAAAGTCTTTCACCACCGGACAAGCATATTCCGGATAAGAAGCTAAAGCTGCATTTGAATGAGCAGGTATATCTATTTCCGGAATAATTTCTACCTGACGTTCTGCAGCATAACGGATTATTTCCTTCATATCTTCCTGAGTATAAAATCCACCGACGGTAGCAGGTTCTCCCTTCTTAGGATTTCTTCTATCAGGAAAAGGAAGATTCTGACGATCAACCTTCCAGGCTCCCACTTCAGTCAGACGAGGATATTTCTTTATCTCCAGACGCCATCCATTATCATCTGTAAGATGTAAATGTAAGCGGTTTATTTTTAGCATAGAGATACAATCTATCATCCGAATGACATCTTCCTTAGGCAAGAAATAACGAGATACATCCAACATAAAGCCTCGATAGTCAAAACGAGGCTCATCTTTAATAACTACAGCCGGTACTTTCCAGGCATTTTCAACCTGTTCCTGTCCTTCTATTGCAGGCGGAAGCATTAAACGAATATTTTGCAAAGCATAAAAGAAGCCTTTTGCATCGGCAGCTTTTATACTTACTTTATCAGAAGTAATATGTAGCTCATAAGCATCTGATTTCATCGATTTATCAATAGCAAAAACAATATCACCATCTTTCACCATTTCAACCTTAGGAGTAAATCCCGCCGGTTTAGTAAACAAAGAAGCAAAATTTTCAGCAATGATACGTTGTTCATTATCAGCTACTGCTATTACAGTCTTTTCACTAAAGGAAAAAGAACCGTTTCCTTTTTCTACAGACAAAGGCTGAGGTATAATAGTTGCATCCTCAGATTGTTGTAAAGAATGACAGCCAGACAAACTTAATATTAAAGTTGCCATACAAGCCACCATCCATCTCTTCGATTGAAAATATATGTTCATCATCATATTATTATTCTTATTATTGTTTATCACGGTCTGGAGAAAAACGTACAGGGTCATTATATTCTTCCTGTAACTCCAGCATTTGTTTCTTCAAATTGTTTACAATCGAATCGTATTCACTTTGACCATACAAATTATGCAACTCATTGGGGTCTTTCTGTAAATCATAAAGTTCCCATTCATCTATGTCATTATAAAAATGGATCAACTTATACTTATTCGTACGAATTCCATAATGGCGTTTTACCATATGCTCTGCCGGATATTCATAAAAATGATAATACAATGCCGTACGCCAGTCAGTAGGATGCCCCCCTTTCAACAAAGGCAATAACGAAATTCCATGCATATCTTCAGGTACTTCTACTCCCGCCAACTCCAGGAATGTAGGTGCATAATCAATATTCTGAACCATTTCTGTAATATCTCCTCTACGATCAAATCCTTTCGGCAAACGCATAATTAAAGGGGTATGCATAGATTCTTCATACATGAAACGTTTGTCAAACCATCCATGTTCACCCATATAAAATCCTTGATCAGAAGTATAGACTACCAGTGTGTTATCTAACAGGCCTTTTTCTTTTAAATAGTCTAGAACGCGACCAACATTATCATCTAATGATTTAACTGTTTTCATATAGTCACGCATATAGCGTTGAAATTTCCAATTTGCCAGTTCTTTTCCCTGAGGCTTTTTCTGATAGAAATCTTCAATAATCGGGCCGTAGAATTTATCCCATGCAGCTCTCTGCTCCTTATCCATACGACCTAAGAACGACTCATACAGTGTTTTCAGCCTTGAGTCTTTATCCGGACGTAGCATTTTAAGATCGTAAATCATATCCATATCTTTTACGATACTCATTTCTTGGGCTGCAGCAGCCGGACGACCTTCATAATCATCAAAGAATGTTTCTGGAAGTGGGAAAGTTTTGTCTTCATACAATGCCAGATTACATGTGTCTGCCATCCAATTTCGGTGAATCGCTTTATGATGAATCATCAGACAGAAAGGTTTATTTCTATCACGCTTATTTTCCATCCAATCTATTGCGTCATCCGTTATCAGATTAGTTATATACCCATGTTTCTGAATGGTATCATTATTCTGAGTTATAAAATCCGGATTATAATAATCACCCTGTCCAGGCAATATTTCCCAATAATCAAACCCGCTAGGCAGACTTTCCAAATGCCATTTACCAATTAAAGCTGTTTGATAACCTGCCTTCTGAAGCAATTTAGGAAACGTCTGTTGAGCACTATCAAAGACACAAGTCGTATTATCATAAAACTTATTTCCACACGAATGCTTACCCGTAATCATACAAGCGCGACTCGGACCACTCAACGAATTTGCGACAAAACTATTCGTAAAACGTACTCCATCGGCAGCAATACGGTCCAAGTTAGGCGTTTCTATGTACCGAGTGTCATAGCAACTCATCATCTGAGCCGTATGATCATCAGTCATGATATAAACAATGTTATAAGGTTTATTTGCTTCCGACTTATTCTGTTGGCAGGAAGGAAGCGTTGCGGCCAAAGCACTCAATCCGGCCATCGAATAAAATAAATTCAGGTTTTTCATATGATCTATATAATATATGAAGTCAATATATATGCTAACAGATTCCAGAACATTCGAATAAAAATCTATATAGGTCCAAAATCTTATTAAATAAGCCTGCACAATTACATAAGAATCATAATGAAAATGTAATTATGCAGGCTTTCAGAAATCTGTATAAACAAATTCTAAATATGAGCTATCTTATTAATAGCCAAAATTATTATCTGTAATACCTGGGTTGGCATCTCTTTCTGTATCAGGAATTGGCAACAGTAAATTCTTCTTCAAGAAGTCTTCAGTCAGATTTCCTTCATTATAAAGTCGATCGGTCCATTTTTGAGCAGCACTCTTATAATATGCATCTGAAACTTTAGTTAATTCATGATTATTATGATACTGCAAAGCTTTCTTCAAATATTCTGTCCCTTTTACGCGAAGCAATTCATACATAGAAGGTTCTCCATCTAACTCAAATAGGAACTCGAAATAAATCTTTTCACTGACTTCCTCTTTGGTCAACTGCTTAGACCATGCTTTAGGTTCAACTCCATTACCTCCAGCAGACTCACGTGCACGTTTCAATACTTCTTCTACCAATTCAATAGCTTTCGAAGTATTATCAAGTTCATTATACACATCTGCCATAAGCAATAGCATCTCAGCATAACGATATACCATTAAGTTCTTATGAGAAGAAGTTCCCTGCTGATTGGCATCATACAGTTTCATATGTGCAGGCCATGCATTCTGATTACCGCTCTCCGCATATTTTTTCTGTATACCCTTCAAAGCTTTGATATATGCTTTTTCTTGTGGAGTCTTACCATCTTCTTCATTCAAATTATTCAAATAATTTAAATCAGGATTTGTTGGATCTTTAAACTTCTCATAAGGCAATCGACCTACATACTGTTTTACAGCAACAGCTTTTCCATTTTTATAAATAGAATCATATACAGCCACTTCCTTTCCATTCACCATTTTTTTACCTGTCTGAACTGTATAAGTAAAATAAGGATAATAATATACCGAATCATTTGCAGATGGTTGATCACCTACCTGAGCTTTAGGTTCTGGCTTATTATTTCCGCCACGGTCTCTATGTACAGTCAAGAATGTAGCAGCTATACGTGGATCACCCGGATAAGTTCCCTGGTGCATATCATAGGCTGCTTTTGTTGCACGGTATGTACTCCAGCATACACCCGGTGTTGAACCTGTAGGCGAAAAACGATTGCTGGCACGATTGAAACAAGAAGGAGAATTCAAAGCAAAGTTCAACTGGAAAATAGATTCTTTCGAAGTCGTTACCCAGTCACCAAACAAATCGGCAAAGTTCTTTTCCAATTCGTATACATGCTTATTATAAACAGCATCGAACATATCTTTTGCATTTTTCAAATTCTCATTGGTATTTATACCAAGCTTTACCATTTTATAGTAAACCTTTCCCAAGAAAGCTTTTACTGCCCAAGAATTAATACGCCCAGCATCAGAAGTTTCCTTAATAGTCAAAGCATCGTTCAAATCCTGTACAACCTGACCCAACACTTGTTCTTTCGGAGTACGAGGCATTGAAATACCTTCTGAAGTAGAAGCCACTGTTTTCAAGGGCACATCTCCCCAAAGCGATACAAGATTATAATAAGCCAATGCACGAAGAAATTTTGCTTCTCCTCCAAACTGATTTTTAGTCTCAGCACTCAGACCACTTGCATCCAAATTCTCCAGAAAAGCATTAGTTTCAGAGATCACTTTATACATTCCGTTCCAAGTTGTAGAAATCAATCCATCACTTGATAAAGATTGTAGACTCACAATACCATCACTACCATTACGTTGTGACCAGGAAAATCCTGCACCACTAACTGGTATTTCCTGAAAATGCTGGCCGTAAGCAGATGTAGAAGTCATATAGGCATAACATCCCAACAAAGCTAATTCTGCACCAGAGTCAGAAGAAAAGACCACAGTATTATTCTGTGAATATAACGGTTCTTCATCCAAACAAGAAGAAAAGCTGGAAGCCGCTACAATTGATAATATCAAATATTTATATAGTTTCATAATATATACTTTATTAAAATGCAATTATTAGAATGTCACGTTCAATCCAAATACAAACTGGCGAGGAGTAGGATAAGAACTCATATCTACGCCTGGACGTAATCCATCAAATGCAAAACTATTTACTTCAGGATCATATCCACTATAATCTGTGATGACAAACGCATTCTTTACAGAAGCAAAAATTGATGTATTCTGGAAACCGATTTTCTTCATCCATGCTGTAGGAAGTGCATAATTTAATGTTATATCAGAACATCTCAAGTAACTAGCATCTTCTACATAACGGTCCATTACCATGTTCTGTACAATAAAATTAGAAGAAGGATAAAGGTTTGAATGGTTTTCAGGCGTCCACATACCTTCAAAAGCTTTCTTTGATACAGTACCAGCTTTTTGTCCCGGAGTATTGATGTAACGGTTGTTTACATTAATAACATCGCGGTCTTGTACACCATTAAATGCAGCACTCAGAGTCAGTCCTTTCCATGACAAAGATGTCTGGAAACCATATGTAAATCCAGGATTTGGATTACCTATGATATCTCGGTCTGAAGTATTAACTGAACCATTTCCATCTTTATCAACAAACTTGATATCACCAGCAGCAGGAATACTTCCATTTACATCTTTATAATATCCGATAGTTCCATCGTCTTTAATAAACTTCACACCTTGATCTGTAATATCTTCTGGCTGTACAATACCTTGTGTAACATATCCCAAGAATAATCCCGGAACTTCACCCTGCAAGAACACATGTCCTACACCAAAATGGTCACCCAGTGAGTTACCATAATAACCGATACGTTCACCCAAACATCCAAAATCTGTTGGCAACAAACCAAGATTTACAATTTTGCTCTTATTCTTTCCAATATTACCAGTAATGCTCCATTTCCAGTCTTTAGTATCAATTACCTGAGCAGTCAAAGAGAATTCTACACCTTTATTATCTAACGAACCTTGATTATAATAAGTAGATCCAAATCCAGCAGATCCAGGAAGAGAACGTGAAATAAGCAAGTCATTAGTTCGTTTTACATAGAAATCGAATGTACCACTCAAGCGTGAACGCAACAAGCTAAAATCAAGACCAGCATTCCAAGAAGCTGTTTTCTCCCAAGTTAAACCATCATTAGGCAAATTAGTAATCTGTAATACAGACTCTTGTTCTCCATTTCCATTACCATAATGATAGTTACCGTCTGAGCCATACATTGAGAATGTAGAATATGGGTCAATACTTTGGTTACCAGTTACACCATAGCTTACACGAACTTTCAACTGATTCAACCAATCTACTTCTTTCAGGAATTCCTCTTGTTCCATACGCCATGCAACAGAAGCTGAAGGGAAATATCCCCAACGGTTTCCTTTACCAAACTTACTAGAACCATCGGCACGCAGAGAAGCTGTAATCAAATATTTATCTAAGAATGTTAAGTTGATACGACCAAGATAAGACAACAATTGATAATCTTTCTGAATCGGAGCCAAATGTTGCACATTACCAGCCATGTGAAGCCCGTTCTCTCTTAAATCGAACATTGTGAACTGACTACCATTGGTATTTTCATTCAAGAAGTTATAATCATCGTAAGTAACACCAACTGTAGCATCTAAAGTAGCAACAGATCCTAATTTTGTATTATAGTTTAATACATTTTCAATAGAAACATTACTCTTATTTAAGTCTGTCAATGCTAAATAACCATTGTTATTCATTCCTTGATACAGCTGTAAACCATACCAGCGCTTACGGTCATTTATATTCAAATTTCCACCTACACGCAAGTTATAGCGTAAGCCTTTCATAATATTCCATGACAAATCCATTGAAGCATTAAATGTCTTGTCATTTGCTATATCTTCATAATCATTCAACCAGCTAAATATAGTAGTTTTATTTTCAGAGCTGAATGAAGGGTCTCCATCCGGCATTTCAAATGGTGCATAATCGAGAGCTGTACGAGAAATAGCTGTTGTAGAACCTCCTAATGTACTACCACCAGCCATCATGTTATTTTGACGTAAAGAACCGCTCAATGTCATATTCAAATGTACGCTCTTTGATAAATCCATACCGATATTGGCACGCAAATCTCCTTGTTTCAAACCTGTTTGCTTGACTGTACCATTTATATCTTTAAAATTAGCCGAGATATAATAAGTAGTTTTATCTGTACCACCACTAACAGACAAAGAATAATTCTGAGAGAAAGCAGATGTATAAATTTCTTTCTGCCAGTTACGGTAATTGATAATATGATAAGTTGCAGGATTATTAGGATCATAATTAGCCAAAGCATCATTGAATACATATCTAACCTCATCACCTACCACATAAAATGGGTATTGACCATTTGACACACGTGAATTAATATAAGCTGCATGCTCATACAAATTGGTCATTTCCAAAAGTTTAGAAGGTTCAGCTATGGTAAAGTTAGCTGATACATTTACTTTAGCTTTACCTTGTTTACCTTTCTTTGTTGTAATCAAAATAACACCATTCGCACCACGAGAACCATAAATAGCTGTAGAAGATGCATCTTTCAAAATAGTAATATCTTCAATATCAGAAGGGTTTAATGAAGCTAAGGGATCCTGATTGATCTGGAAGTCACCGCTAATTCCTGAAGAGGCAAACTCACCGGCAGATGCTTGTGGTACATTATCGATAACATACAACGGCTGGTTATCACCACGCAAAGAACTTGCTCCACGAATTGTAATAGAAGAAGCTGAACCTGCCATTGCTGAAGAAGAGCTAACAACCAGTCCGGCAACCTTACCTGACAAAAGATTATCAAGAGAAGTTGCTTTTGCTGCATCATTAGCATCAGGTTTCATCGTGGTCAAAGCACCGGTCAAGTCACCTTTACGAGCTGTACCATAACCAACGACAACAACTTCGTCAAGAACTTCTGCATCTTCTTTTAAAACAATGCGATTGCCTGTCTGCTTAGATATCTTTACTTCCTGAGTAGAATAACCCACATAAGAAACAACAAGTGTATTACCCACTTTTGCTTTCAAAGAAAAATTACCATCAAAATCAGTAATAGTACCATCTGAAGTTCCTTTTATTTGTACAGTAGCACCAATTACACTTTCACCTTTTTCGTCAACAACTTGTCCTGTCACCATTCCTTGTTGAGCAAAAGCTCCAAACGGAATCATTAACAAGAACATCAAAAAGACACAAATAGAATGTACCTTAAATCGTATTTGTTTCATAGTTTTAAAGTTAATAAATGTTTTTAATACCGCGGTTTTGCTAACTCTATTTTTTTAATTGCTGCAAAGATGAGAGATTAAACCTGCTTCCATGTTTTAAAATCAATAATTTATTTCAAAAAATCAATAAACCTTTATTTACCTATAAGAAAACAGGCAAAATAGTCAAAATTGAACAAATTTTAGACAATAATGGAAGCCTCAGACAACATAAACATGACTCAACATTGTAATAGAGACATGTTTTATGGGGGGATTTTACACAAACTTTTGTTTAGGTCCCACTAATTTTAGTACTTTTGTATACTAAAGTTTTTTTGCAAACACTATGAAAGTTCACAGTAAACAACTCTTTTACTCAATACTCTTTTTGTTAATAGCAGCTAGAATACAAGCAGACGAGTTTTTATATAAACAAATGTCTATTTCAGAAGGTTTTCCTCCTTATATTCAACATATTTATACGGAGGAAAACGGATTTGTATGGATAAGCAGCAAACAAGGATTGGGAAAGTTCAACGGTTACGAACTAAAAAGCTATTTCCATGATAATACAAATCCTTATTCATTACCAGGGAATGAAATTTATCAAATAGAAGAAGACAGTTTACATACTCTTTGGATTCTAACAAATAATGGAACTGTACATTATCAACCTGATACGGATCGTTTTATTCCTGTTTTAGATGAAAATGGAAAAGCATTAAAAGCTACAGCACTCTGTAAATTACCAGGAAAAATCTTATTAACCGGCCAAGATAAGCTTTACCAATATACTTATAATGAAAAACAAGTAAAAACATTATTGCAGATAAAAACTCCTTCCCCATTTTTAATTTGCGAAATGATGCCATGGGATACTCATACCCTACTTTGCATCAGCCAATGGCAAGGTATAACTTTAGTTGATACCCGTAATGGAGAAAGAAGACCTTCTCCGTTACCCAATGAAAGAGAAATAACTCATGTGTTGATTGATCACAATGAAAATATATGGGCTACCTCTTATAATCGAGGTATAACCTGTTTTGATAGACAAGGAAACATTCATGCTACCTATAATACAGAAAATCGGAAGCTGAGCCATAATGTTATTCTTTGCCTAAGTGAACACAAAGGAAAAATATGGGCAGGAACAGATGGAGGAGGGATTAACATTATTCATCCTCAAACAGATTCTGTAACAATATTAAAGCATTTACCAGGTGACAAAAACTCTTTACCCATCAACTCTATACAATGTCTATTTCAACGTGATGGACAAGAAGACACATGGGCAGGGAGCGTTAAAGGCGGACTAATCAATATCCGCCACTCCATTGTACGTTCATATTCTGATGTTCCACTTGGATATACCAATGGACTGAGTGAAAAAGCGATACTTAGCTTCTTTCAAGAACCAGGCTCCGACGAAATTTGGATAGGAACAGACGGAGGAGGAGTAAACCGTTTCAATCCAAAAACTAAGCAATTTGTGCACTATCCTGCTACATATGGAGAAAAAGTTGTATCATTATGTAGATACTCCCAACAAGAACTTCTCATATCTCTATTTTCAAAAGGAGTATTTTTCTTTAATAAACATACAGGACAAATACGACCTTTCAAAGAAGACGGCACCGTTATCAATCAAATAGCACTATATGGAAGAAAAGGAATCAATTTGTATCAAGACGAAACCGAGTCCGTATTACTTCTTTCATCTAAAATACACAGATATTATCTAAACACAGGAAGAATACAACAATTAAGTGATAATCAGACTTCTATCGAAGGGCAAGCTATACCTATTGGATTCGATAGCCAGAAAACCTATTTATACGATTTAAAACACATTTATGCTATTGACCATCAAACTAATAAAATAGAAGTAATTTATATTTCTACACAAAAAAATTACATAGAATGCGTTTCAAAAGACGAACAAGGCATTTTCTGGATAGGATTTGCAGATAAAATTTTCCGATATGATCCACAGACACAAATACAAACACAAATAGATGCTCCACAACTAAAAAATATAACAACACTCATTTGTGATCACCACCAGCGAATATGGATAGGAACCAATGAGGAGCTATTCGTATGGCTTGACAAAGAAAACAAACTCATTTCCCTGGATCAATCGGACGGAGCCGAAGATAATGAATTTCTTAAGAAAGCTATATGGGTTTCACCACAAGGAGATATTTATATGGGTGGAATCAATGGAATGCTATATATTGACGGACAGATAAATACAATCAATATACCAACTCCTCCTGTCATCAAATTAACAGATATTATCAGCAACAATCAAAGTTACCTTTCTGAAATCGACAAGGAAGATAATAATACCCTGAACCTTTCTTTCGATAACAAAATGGTTACAATAAAAGTTATGGCATATGAGAATAATATCTTTAGGAAAAAGATATATCGATGGTATATCGACGGACAAGAAGAGTCCATCACTGATACAAAACGCCCAGAATTGATTTTACGTTCACTGACACCAGGAGTTTATCATGTTTCTGCCTCTTGTAGCACCAAAGATGGCTCATGGACTACACCACAAAAAATCATCACTATCAGCATCCCGCCTGTATGGTATCAGACATGGTGGTTCAATCTTTTATGGATATTAGTAGCTGCATCATTACTTATTGCGGCCATTATTTACTTGCTTCGTCGTAAAGAAGAGCGTATGCAAGCTGATTTACAAGCACATAAACAAAAAATTTATGAAGAAAAAGTACGTTTTTTAATAAATATCAATCACGAACTACGTACTCCTTTGACATTAATTTATACTCCGCTTAATCAACTCATGAAAACATTACCACAAGATAATCCGATATATCCAACACTCAGAAGTATTCTTAAACAGTCTAAACGGATGAAAGAGTTGCTGAATATGGTATTAAACTTGAGGAAAATGGAAATGTCACAGAGTAAACTTACTTTGCAGACATTTTCACTTAATGAATGGATTAAAGATATTGCTGAAGATTTCAAGTACGAAGAAGAAGAAAAACATGTAACGATTGCTTATGAACTGTCTTCTGAAATAGGAGATATCAGCTTTGACCAAGAGCGCCACATTATTATAATTACAAATTTGATTGTCAATGCTTTCAAACATAGCCCTGAAGGTAGCACAATTATCTTACGTACGGAAATGAGTAATGATAAACAGTCAGTGCGTATTTCTGTTATCGATCAAGGTCCCGGACTACAAGGTGTAGATACCAATAAGCTTTTTACACGTTTTTATCAGGGGGAAAATGAAAAATATGGAAGTGGAATCGGACTTTCTTATTCAAAAATATTGGTAGAAATGCATAAAGGAAAAATAGGAGCATACAACAATGCTGAAAAGGGTGCATGTTTTTGGTATGAATTACCTATACATCCGCAATTATCAGAAGTTTGTCCCCCTCGTGAATACCTAAATATCCTTACAACAGCTTCAGAAAATGACGAGTGTACACCAATTCAAAATCCAATAGATACCAAAAACTACTCTTGTTTGTTTGTTGATGATAATGAAAACATACGACAAATGATTATTGAGACTTTGAAAGATAGTTTTAAGAATCTTTATATCGCTTCAAACGGAAAAGAAGCTCTTCAAATTATCCTCAAAGAGATTCCTGATATTGTCATTAGTGATATCATGATGCCTGAAATGAACGGTTATGAATTATGCCGTAAGATTAAGGAAGACATGAATATCAATCACATCCAAGTCATATTGCTAACAGCACGCACTGACGAGCAAAGTCACCTGGATGGATATAAAACTGGAGCCGATGCTTACATGGAAAAACCTTTTGAAATAAACTCCTTGTTGGAAAACGTGCGAAACAGACTTTATTTGCGTGAACAAATCAAGTTAAAATACACTCATTCCGTTATTTCTGATACAGAAAAACCAGCTACATCAGCAGACGATACCTTTATCTTTAAACTGAATAAGGTTATTATAGAAAATATGGAAAATGAAGGACTAAATGTAGATCTTATCAGTCAGGAATTAGGTATCAGCAGAGCATCATTATATAACCGACTCAAAGCTTTGACTGGTATGGGAGCCAATGAATACGTAAATAAACTACGCATAGAAAAAGCAATGGAACTGCTCCGGCAAACAGAACTGAATATGACTGAAATTGCCGAACATACAGGATTCTCTACAAGCAGGTACTTCAGCACTGCGTTCAAAAAATATACAGGCATTACTCCAACCCAATACAAGGAGAATCCTGACACACTCAACAATAGACCCGACAAATAAGATTTTTTTGTATCTTTGCCCAAATCCAATTAGTGGCAGAATTTTATGAAAAAATATATCATTCTTCTTTTAAACCTTTTGTTGCTGGCTGCATGTGGCAGTCAACAACAAAAGTCTCAGCCAATGACCCTAACGGTAAGCATTGAACCACTCCGTTATTTTACGGAAATTATAGCAGGAGATAAATTTCAGGTAATCAGTATGGTTCCCGAAGGAAGCAATCCAGAGACATACGACCCTACCCCACAACAACTGGTCACTTTAAACAAAAGTTGTGCCTTCCTGCGTATCGGTTACATTGGATTCGAACAAGCTTGGGCTGAAAAATTACAAAGCAATGCTCCGGAAGTTAAATTCTTTGATATGTCGGAAGGTATCGAACTGATACGGGAAGACGAAGTCCACCACGGAAATCATTCACATTCCGGAGGAGTAGAACCGCATGTATGGAATTCTACTCAAAATGCCTATATCATAGCCGAAAACATCTTTCATACTCTCTGTAAACTAGATTCAGCAAATATTTCTTATTACAAAGAAAACCTTGCAAAACTAGAATCAGAGATAGAACGCACAGACCGCGAAATCCGGGCTTACTTACAGAATACAACATGTGCTTTTCTTATCTACCATCCTGCACTTTCATATTTTGCACGCGATTACGGGTTAGAGCAAATCAGCATAGAAGAAGGAGGAAAAGAACCTTCACCCGCACATTTACAAGCACTTATCCGACGGTGTAAAGAAAGACACGTTCGGGTAGTCTTTGTGCAGAAAGAGTTTGACAGCCGCAATGCTGAGATCATTGCCCGGGAAGCAGGTGTAAAAATTGTTTCCATTAACCCTTTAAGCTACAAATGGAGTGAAGAAATGATAGCTGTTGCCAAAGCATTAAGCGAATAAACTTATGACTAAACAATCCATTATACAGTTAAATCATATCTGCGCTGCATACGAGCGCAAAAAAGTACTGGAAGATATTAATCTGACTGTGTACGAGAAAGATTTTCTTGGAGTAATCGGACCGAATGGAGGAGGAAAAACAACACTGATAAAAATCATTTTGGGATTGTTACATCCCATTTCGGGGGATATTCGGTTTTACCATGAAGGAAAAGAAGTTCAGGAAATCAGCATGGGATATCTGCCACAATACAGTTCTATCGACAAAAAATTTCCTATATCTGTATATGATGTGGTACTGTCTGGACTAAACAGACAAAAAGCATTATTGCGCTCTTTTACAGCACAACAGCACGAACAAGTAAAAAATGTTATAGCCCGTATGGGACTGGAAGGACTTGAAAAGAGAGCCATCGGGGAACTAAGTGGCGGACAGTTGCAACGTGCACTATTAGGCCGAGCATTAGTTTCTGATCCTCAAGTCGTAATACTGGATGAACCAAATACTTATATCGACAAACGTTTCGAAGCAAAACTTTATTCACTCCTTGAAGAAATCAATAAAGAACGTGCTATCATTTTGGTAAGTCATGACATCGGTACCGTATTGCAAAATGTAAAATCGATAGCTTGTGTCAATGGTACGCTAGATTACCATCCTGATACTGAAATCCCCGCAGAATGGCTGGAAGAACACTTTGGCTGTCCGATCGAATTATTAGGACATGGTGATTTACCTCACCGGGTGCTGAAATGCCATCATCACGACTGAATTCTATCTACAAAAATAAAATGAACAATACTTTACAATGTCCACTTTTTATTTGTTATAGAAACAGTCATCAAATAGATAATCAATTAAATATCTAATAGAATTATCCACTTTTTTTTAATATAAAAATATATACATACATAATTCTTGTAAATTCGTTTCATTCATTAATCAAACTAATATCAACATGAAAAAACAATTATTATCAGGGGTATGTATTTTTTTATTTATAAGTACACTTCAGGCACACTGCGAACGCACACCTATTTATTTAGATGAAACACAGCCGATAGAGCAGCGCATAGAAGATGCACTATCACGCATGACTCTTGAAGAAAAAATAGCAATGATTCACGCTCAAGCAAAATTTTCTTCTCCTGGTGTCGCTCGTTTAGGTATTCCAGAAATATGGTGTACAGATGGGCCACATGGTATCCGTCCCGAAGTTTTATGGGATGAATGGGAACAAGCCAAATGGACAAATGACTCATGTACTGCCTTCCCTGCTTTAACTTGTTTAGCAGCTACATGGGATCCTCAAATATCCCTTTTATATGGAAAAAGTATTGGAGAAGAAGCACGATATCGTAATAAATCAATATTATTAGGCCCTGGAGTGAATATTTATCGAACTCCATTAAACGGACGTAACTTCGAGTATATGGGAGAAGATCCTTATCTGGCAAGTAAAATGGTTGTCCCCTATATTCAAGGAGTTCAAAGCAATGGAGTTGCAGCATGCGTTAAACACTATGCTCTAAATAATAATGAAAAAAATCGCCATACAACCAATGTCATAGTCGACGATCGAGCATTACACGAAATCTACCTCCCAGCATTTAAAGCTGCAGTACAAGAAGGGAATGTTTGGAGTATTATGGGATCTTATAATCTATATAAAAACCAACATTGTTGTCATAATCAATATTTACTAAATGATATTCTCAAAAAAGAATGGGGATTTGATGGAGTTGTTATCAGTGACTGGGGAGGTGTACACGATACAGATCAAGCTATAACAAACGGGCTAGACTTAGAATTTGGCAGTTGGACAAATGGCCTAACGAATGGAACAAGTAATGCATATAATAATTATTATATGGCAGATCCCTATCTAAAACGTATAAAATTAGAGCAAGTAGGAACAAAGGAATTAGATGACAAAATACGTCGTATTTTACGTTTAATATTCCGTACAACAATGAATCGTAATCGTCCTTATGGCTCATTTGCTACTCCAGAACACTTTATGGCAGCTCGTTCAATTGGAGAACAAGGAATTGTTTTACTTCAAAACAAAAATAATGTTTTACCCATTAATATAGCCAAAACAAAAAAAATAGCAGTAATAGGTGAAAATGCTATAAAAATGATGACTGTAGGAGGTGGAAGTTCCTCATTAAAAGCATTACATGAAATATCGCCTCTTGAAGGTATAAAATCACGATTGAAAAATAAAGTAGAGATTGTATATGCTCGTGGCTATGTAGGAGATTCCAGTAATGAGTATAATGGTGTTATTACCAGACAGAATCTAAAAGATAATCGTTCTGCTAAAGAGCTTATCGACGAAGCTATAAAGATCTCACAAGATGCTGATTATGTTATATTTATAGGAGGACTAAATAAGAGTGCAGGACAAGATTGTGAGGATGCAGATCGTAAAGGTATAGAACTTCCTTATAATCAAGATAAAGTTATAGAAGCACTCTCTACAGTTAATAAAAATGTAATAGTCGTAAATATCTCAGGAAATGCAATAGCAATGCCATGGGTAAAAAAAGTTCCAGCTATAATACAAGCTTGGTTTTTAGGAAGTGAAGCAGGCAATGCATTAGCATCTATTTTAGTAGGCGATGTTAATCCATCTGGTAAACTTCCATTTACATTTCCTGCTAAACTTGAACATGTAGGTGCACATAAATTAAATAGTTACCCTGGAGTAAAACGAGAAAATAGTTCAATTATTGATGAAAGATACAATGAAAGTATCTATGTTGGATATCGTTGGATGGAAAAAGAACATATAAAACCTCTGTTTGCATTTGGACACGGATTAAGCTATACAACTTTCAAATATGGGAAACCGAGTATAAGCACAACTCAAATGACCACTAGTGATACATTAACCATAACTATACCAATAACCAACATAGGAAAAAGAGAAGGAGCAGAAGTCGTACAACTTTATATAGCTGATAAAAAATCATCATTACCTCGCCCTATTAAAGAACTTAAAGGCTTCCAAAAAGTTCAATTAGCCCCAGGAGAAACACAATATGTATCTTTTATAGTTGACCAAAACTCCTTAAGCTATTTTAACGACACTCTACATAAATGGATTGCAGAAGCAGGTGAATTCGAAGCAATAATAGGTTCTTCTTCAGAAGAAATAAAAGCCCGAATAAACTTCGAACTAAAATAGTTCTCATTCTAAATAAATCCATATTTAAGACAAATATAAAGATAGCCGTTCAATTTACAAACGGCTATCTTTATAAAACTTATCTATCATCGTAAATAAGCCAACCAAATTGACAGTTATTACCCTATATACCTTTATAAGCTCTGACACATCTTATAAATTCAATAAATATTTGTGATAACACCTCATTTTATATATTTTTGTAATATATACAAAACCAGAAATTAGTAGATTATAAGATGTTGAGGAGAAAATTTTATTTGTGCTTAATTCTTATTCTATGTGTAAAAGTAGCAAAATCAGACACCCTTGATTCCTTACTTTTAGTATTAGATAAAAACATTACTTCGTGTAAAATATATTCAGACAAGAAAGATATACGTATTCGCACATTGAAAGAAAAACTACATTTAAATCAACTCTCCAACGAAACAACATATCATTTACAAGAATCATTATATAAAGAGTATAAATCATATATATGTGATTCTGCAATTTTTTATTTAAATAAAAATATTGAATTAGCTCAACAGATAAACGACTCTTATAAATTAAATGAAAGTATTATAAAACTTTCATATCTTCTTTCTTCTTCTGGAATGTACATGGAAGCCATTGATGTATTAAAGATGGTAAATAAATCTAGCCTTTCAAAAGAACAGTTAATGAACTATTTTATAGCATATGATCATGTATATGGTGAGCTCGGTTATTACACACAGAATCATAAAATTGGAACTCATTATACTTTACGATCAAAAATGTACAAAGATTCCATCTATCAAATAGCTTCACCAGATTCCGAAATATATTTGAGTATGGAAGAAACAAGACTACGTGATGAAGGAAAATTACAAGAAGCACTTGCTATAAATGACAAAAGGCTATCACAAGTAACTATAAATAGTCCAGAGTATGCAGCTTTAATGTACTATCGAGCATTAATCTTTCGTGAACAAAAAGAACAAGATAATTACATAAGATGCCTTAGTCTTTCTTCAATAGCAGATATTCGCTCTGCTATTAAAGATCATGCTTCACTTTGGATGTTAGCCCAAGCTTTACTTGACAGAGGCGATTTAGAACGTGCCTATCAATATATGAATTTCTCATGGACTGAAAGCAAATTTTATAACGCGCGCTTAAGAGCTTGGCAAAGTGCTGATGATCTCTCTTTAATTGATGACACTTATCAATTAATGTTACGTCAGCGGAATAGCGAACTAAAAATATATATACTAATAGTATCTTTACTCTCCCTCTTATTATTTATAGCTTTATGCTACATCTACCGCCAAGTAAAACATTTAAGAACAGCACGACAAAATCTTTTAAAAGTAAACACACAATTAGAAAATTTAAACAAAGAATTACAAAAAATAAATTTTTCACTTCAAACAGCTAATAAAGACTTAGCTGAATCCAACCAAATTAAAGAAGTATATATCGCACGATTTATAAAATTATGTTCTACTTACGTAGACCATTTAGATACATATCGACGTATGGTTCATAAGAAAGTACTAACGAACCAAATAACAGAACTTTTACATTTAACCCGTTCAAACTCCATTTTAGAAGAAGCCCTAAATGAACTTTATGAAAATTTTGATTCAGCCTTCTTAAATTTATTTCCAAACTTTATAGAACAATTCAACTCTTTATTACAGGAAAATGAACAAATCAGACCTAAAAAAAAAAAATACCCTTAATACAGAGCTACGTATTTTTGCACTAATCCGTTTAGGTATAACTGATAGTTCCCAAATAGCGGAGTTCCTTCACTATTCTGTCAATACAATATACAACTATCGAGCAAAAGTTAAAAATAAGGCCCGCATCTCAAGAGAAGATTTTGAAGAGGTGATTGCCAACATACGATAAGATTAATAAAGAAGCCACTTTTTACACGAAACAATAACACATAAAGTACTATTTTACAGATATATACATTTAAGCACATCCACATATTTCTCATGTTTTTTCATGCACAATATAAGAATTGCTAATTTTGTTTCGTTCATGAGTTAACCATTTTATTAACTATAGAAACAAAGTTTTAACCCTAATTTATTACACGCATGGAAAACAAAAAAGAAGATTTCCAAAGGGGGATTTACAAATTGGCTACACTTTTATTAGTAGCATTTATATCCCAAAGTGCATTTGCACAAAAACAAACCATTACAGGGCGCATTATTGACATTAATAATGAAGCCATTATCGGTGCTAGTATTCTTGAAAAAGGAACTACTAATGGTACCATTACAGATTTTGATGGTAAATTCTCGCTCGAAGTTTCCTCAAAATCAACTTTAATTATCTCTTATATTGGTTATAAAACACAAGAGATAAAAGCATCTCCTAATATGGAAGTAACTCTTTCAGAAGACAATGAAGTGTTAGAGGAAGTTGTTGTTATTGGCTATGGAACAGTAAAAAAACGTGATGTTACCACAGCTGTTTCAAGTGTTTCAACTAAAGACATACAACAACGCCCATTGATTTCTGCAGGACAAGCGCTTCAAGGAAAAGCTGCCGGTGTATCAGTCATGCAACCAACAGGTCAACCTGGAGGAGAAATGTCAATCCGAGTACGCGGAACGACTTCATTCAACGGAAGTAACGACCCACTATATGTTGTAGATGGAGTACCTGTTGATAATCTGAAGTTCTTATCACCTAATGATATATCCAGTATGCAAATTTTAAAGGACGCATCTTCTGCAGCAATTTATGGTTCTCGTGCAGCTAATGGAGTTGTACTGATTACAACCAAAGCAGGAGAAAAAGGTGATGCAAAAGTATCATTTAATGCTCAATTTGGTATCAGTAAGGTTGCCAATAAAATGGAATCATTAAATGCCATGCAATATAAAGAATTAATGGATGAACTTGGTATCATATCTCTTCCAGAAGGATTAACAGACCAAACAAATTGGTTCGATGAAACATATACTACCGGAAACACTCAGAACTATCAAATTTCTTTATCTAATGGAACAGACAAACTCAAGTATTTCCTCTCTGCTGGATATCAGAATGAAAAAGGTGTTATTGAAACAGCATATTACAAACGATACAATTTCCGTGCAAACATTGAAAGTGATATTCGTAAATGGTTAAAAATAACAGCCAACATATCATACTCCGATTATTCAAGCAACGGAGGTGGTGCTATGGGTACAGGATCCAACCGAGGAGGAGTTATTCTTTCAGTAATTAACACTCCAACCTATGCCCCTATAATGGACCCTCAAAATCCTAATCAATATTACACCAATTTTTATGGAGCCAACATCACCAGTCCGCTGGAAAATATGGAACGAACCCGCAATGACCGTGACAATGAAAACCGTTTATTAGCATCCGGTAGTGCTCTCATTACTTTTTTGCCTGAACTTACATTTAAAACGACTTTTTCTATTGATAGAAGAAATGCAATAAATACAACCTTCCTTGATCCAGAAAAAACTCAATGGGGACGAAATCAGTATGGTACTGCATCCGATAATCGAAACCAGAACACTGTTTTAACTTTCGATAACATATTAACCTATGACAAAAAAATTAAAGATCACAACATAAATATCATGTTGGGGTCATCATGGACCGATTCAGACTATCGCAACAGTTATATTTCTGGGTCGCATTACCGCAATGGCATGATTCAAACCTTAAATGCTGCAAATAAAATTTCATGGGATGGAACAGGTACCGGTGCTTCAGAATGGGGTATAATGTCTTACTTCGCACGTATTTCATACAACTATATGAGTAAATACCTTTTCACAGCCAATGTTCGTGCTGATGGTTCTTCCCGTTTACATCCGAATCACCGCTGGGGTGTTTTCCCTTCATTCTCTGCAGCATGGCGTCTATCTTCTGAAGAATTTATGAAAGATATCGATTGGCTGGACGATTTGAAAATCCGTGGAGGATGGGGACAAACCGGTAATCAGTCAGGATTATCAGATTATGCATATCTACAACGATACAGTATAAATCGTATTCCTTGGTTCGAAGAAGGAAACTCTAATGCACTCCCAACAATCACCCAATCAAATTTAAGAACTTCCGACTTAAAATGGGAAACAACTTCTCAAACCAATATTGGTATAGACTTTACAGTACTTCACAACCGCTTAAATATCACAATGGATTATTATTATAAGCGTACTACAGACATGCTGATGAACGTAACCTTACCTTCAGGAGCTGCTGCTGCCAATACAATTGCCCGTAATGAAGGTGTTATGACCAATCGTGGTTTTGAACTTGCTATCAATTCAAAAAATTTTGTAGGAGCATTTGAATGGGATACTGATTTCAACATATCTTTTAATAAAAACCGTTTGGAAGAACTATCTTTACAAAAGGTATATTACGATGCAAAAACAAGTGAACAAGTCAGTGAGTATGCCGTCCGTAATGAACCGGGCCGAGCACTAGGAGGATTCTATGGATATGTCAGTGATGGAGTTAACCCAGAAACAGGTGAATTGATGTATCGCGACCTTAATGGAGATGGAGTAATCACAAGTTCAGACCGTACCTATATCGGTGATCCAAACCCACTGTTCACTTTTGGTCTAACCAATACTTTCTCATGGAAAAACATCAATCTAAGTATTTTCCTTCAGGGTTCTTATGGAAATGATATATTCAACGCATCCCGTATGGAAACAGAAGGTATGTATGATGGAAAAAATCAAAGCACTCGTGTATTAGAGCGTTGGAGAATCCCAGGACAGATTACAGATGTGCCTAAAGCAGGCTTCCAAATGCATAACTCAAGCTACTTCATTGAAGACGGTAGTTATCTACGTGTAAAAGATATTTCACTTTCATACAACATAACAGGTCCACTACTGAAAAAATGGGGAGTCACTCGCTTACAACCTTATTTTACGGCATCCAATTTACTGACATGGACCCAATATACTGGAATGGATCCCGAAGTCAATCAATGGGGTAACAGTGGTTCTGTACAAGGTATTGACTGGGGAACCTATCCACAATGCCGTTCATTCGTATTTGGTCTTAATCTTGAATTCTAAAAAATAAATTTATGAAACACTGTATAAACAAATACATATTGGGTAGTTTACTCTTTGGAGCAATGACAGGAGTTACTTCTTGTAATCTTGACTATAATCCCGTAGACACTTACTCTGACATCACAGAAGGAGTACAAACAAATACAGGTGAAAAACTTGAGTTTCAAACGAAAGCAGATGTTGAATCAGCACTGACTGCTATCTATGAATTAATGAAAAACCGTATGGAGCATTGGTATCTCGATTTACTTCTTATTGGAGATTCTCATTCCGATAATGCCTACGGAGGAACAACTGACTCACAGGCTATGCCATTTGAAAACAATTCGATTGAAGGAAGTAGTCCCATTTTGGAACGTGACTGGAACCGTTATCTGGAAGATGTGGCACAAGCCAACCGTATTATTTGCAACATAGATAAGGTGCCTGATGATACGTTCACTGAAACACAACGTAAAACAATCACTGCACAAGCTAAAATATTTCGTGCTCTGATATGGTTCGACATGGTACGTCTTTGGGGAAACATACCACTAATTACAAGTATAGCTCCTGACATTACAGCTGAAAATATTGATGACATATATGATCAATACTTCCCTGCTCAAGCAGATGCAGCTACGGTGTATAAACAAATTGAAACCGATCTGATAGAAGCTTTACAGTATGCACCAGACAATGATCCTACCGATAAAACAAAATTTTCCAAATCGGTAGCAAAAGCCATGCTAGCCAAGATTTATGCGGAAAAACCATTACGCGATTATAGCCAAGTTATTAAATACTGTGATTTACTAGAACAAGATGGATTTGATCTTGTTGAAGATTTCTCTGATTTATGGACATTAAATGATTCTGGCACAGATTTAAAAATTCGTAATACTAAAGAATCTATCTTAGAGGCAAACTTTCCTTCTACTGGTGGTAACTGGTGTGCATGGATGTTTGGACGAGATTTATTAAATTATGACTATTCGTTCACATGGGCTAAATGGGTAACTCCTTCACGTGATCTTATCAACTTGTTCAACCGTGAAAATGATACAAAACGCTTGAATGAATCTGTCGTATATTATGAATGTGACTGGAGTATTTATTATCCATCCAACCATTATGCTTTCATGTACAAATGCCGTGCAGGCGTAAGCAGCATTATTAAACTCCGATATGCTGATTTACTCCTACTTAAAGCCGAAGCCTACTTATGGGGAGCTGAACAGAATCTTTCTGCCGCTGCCGATATAATCGATAAAATAAGACAACGTGCAGGTTTGCAAGTTTTATCATCTTCTGTTAGAAATAATGAATCGGCATTAAAAACGGCTTATTTAAATGAACGTCGTATGGAATTGGCATTCGAAGGACAACGTTGGTTTGACCTTTGTCGTCTAGATAAAGTCGAGGAAGTAATGAACAACTTACAAGATGAAGGTAGAAACAGTCGTGTTAATCCGTTTACTGCCAATTCTTACTTACTGGCAATTCCACAGACAGCACTTGACCAGAATGAAAAGTTAAAACAAAATCCAGGTTATTAACCCAATAAATCAAAGTAAAAATGAAAAAGACTTTTAAATATGCAATAGGTAGTTTATGTACAGTATTTGCTATGACAGCTTATGCTTGTAGCGATTCTAATACCACTATTAGTTCCGGAGAAGTTTCTTCAGAAGTATCAGGAGATGTACTTATGTATCTCACAACCAGCAATCGGGCATTCGACTTGACAAAAAAAGCTACAAATTTCAGTACAAAGGATAACATGTCACCCACTTGTGTAACACTTGCCCCCACAACACGCTATCAGACCATTGACGGATTCGGAGCAGCTATTACAGGTTCCACTTCATATAACCTTCTGCTGATGCCAGCCGATAAACGTAGAACTTTCCTCGAAGAAACTTTTTCTCCTGATAAGTATGGTTTTAGTTATGTGCGTATTTCAATAGGTTGTTCAGATTTCTCACTTAGTGATTATACTTGCTGTGATACCAAAGGTATAGAAAACTTTGCTCTTACAATAGAAGAAACTAAATATGTCATACCTGTCTTAAAAGAGATTCTGGAAATCAATCCCAGTCTAAAAATCATGGGAACTCCATGGACTTGTCCAAAATGGATGAAAGTCAATGATTTGAAAAACAAAGAGCCTTATGATTCATGGACAGGAGGACAGTTAAATCCCGATTACTATCAGGATTATGCAACTTATTTTGTTAAATGGATTCAGGCTTTCCAGAACGAAGGAATCAAGATTTATAGTATTACTCCTCAAAACGAACCACTTAACCGTGGCAATTCGGCCTCATTATACATGGGATGGGAAGAAGAACGCGATTTTGTAAAAACAGCATTAGGACCTGCATTAAAAAATGCCGGCTTACAAGTTAAAATTTATGCATTCGACCATAACTATAATTATGATGACAAAGCCGACCAACAGCAATATCCTCTAAAAATATACGAAGATGACGAAGCTGCCCAATATTTTGCAGGAGCAGCATACCATAATTATGGTGGTCACCGTGACGAACTGCTGAAAGTGCATGAAGCAGCTCCAGAGAAAGAACTTATTTTCTCAGAAGCATCTATTGGAGAATGGAACAATGGACGTGATTTGACTAAATCACTGTTAAGAGATATGGAAGATCTTACCTTAGGTACTGTAAACAATTGGTGCGTAGGTTCTATTGTATGGAATTTAGTTCTAGACAGTGACCAAGGTCCCCATGGAGGTCCAGGTGCATGTGAAACTTGCTATGGGGCTGTTGACGTAGACAATAAAACTTATTCCACAATTACCCGTAACTCACATTATTATGTTATGGCCCACATGGGATCTGTAGTGAAACCAGGTGCTGTACGCATTGGAACTACAGGGTATACCCAGAAAGGACTTACTTATGCAGCGTTCGAAAATACAGATGGAACCTATGCTTTTGTTGCAGCAAACAATCAGACAGAAAGTCTGAAATTAACAATAGCAGACGGCAAACATCATTTTTCTTATGAAATCCCAGCCAATGCGATAATCTCTTATTGCTGGAAAAAATAACGAACTACACCCTAAAATTAAAACTCTATGAAAAAAGGATTATATATCATATTAGCTTTTACAGGAATAATGAATCTTTATTCTTGTAAAGATGAAGTAGAAATACCAGGTAATCCAGTCATTAATATTCAAACATCACCTGCTGATGCCTTATTTGGTGACAGCCTCCCATTTACAATAAAAGCTACCGATGCAGATGTACCTTTATCTACACTTAAAGCCCGATTGTTTTATGGAGACGAGATGGTGTCAGAAACAGTTATCCGAACTAAAGTCAGCGGTCAGGACTATACGGGAAAAATCTATATCCCTTTCTTAAAGAATGTACCTGATGGCACAGCTACATTAGTATATGTACTACAAAACATTAACTTTACCATTACTACTGACTCACTGGATTTAAAATGCAAACGTCCTGATTACCCATCACTGACATTGGTAGGTGAAAATGGTAATGAGTATGAAATGAAACGAGTGGCAAAGAATCAATATGCAGTAAAAGATGACTTTCCCGCTAAAATGAATGCTTATATAAAGGCTCCTAAAATGGGGGAAAACGGAAATGAAATTACTTTCGGATATAACACTCAAAATGAAATTATTCATGGCAGCAACAGCTATATAAACTTCAGCAATGCCAATGGTGGATCTTATGAAATTACATTCAATACGCTGACATACGAGGCATCTCCCTTCCTAAAAATCTTAGTGAATGGTGAAGAAATGGAAACAGCCGACGCTAATTCCTTAAAAGCAGATCTAACACTCACAAAAGGACAGACTATCACATTTGATGGTGTTCCTGATTATGAAAATTGGTGGATTGATCCTGATTTTTTCAAAAAAGAGTCTGATGGAAGCCTTACATTTATACCGATAAGCGGTAATTATCGTATAACAGCTCATACAGACAAACAATATTTCAGCGTAGAAGTTCTCGATGCTTCAGGTGAAGAAACAAAGTTACAAGCTGATGGAACGGGAGTTCTTTATCTCATTGGAGGATCAGGTACATTAGGCACAGAAGCTATCGGTAAGCCAAGTTATGTAGGAGCTCCTAGTTGGGATGCAAACAATCCGTTAGTTATGGCTCCTATAGAAGCAAAGAAATACCAAATAACAGTTGTTGCAGGTAAACAAATAACTATTGATGGAGTCAACTTTAAGTTTTATGGCGGAAAAGGTTGGGAAAATGAATATAAGAGTGACAGAATCTCTACAAATAGTGAATTCTTAGTAGTTAATCCAGGCCCAAATGATGACGGTAATATCTGGCTAAAGGAAGGTGTTATCTTAGAATATGGAGCAACCTATATAATTACCGTTGATATGACTGACCCCAACCATGCGGTACTAGATATGGTTAAGACAACCGATGGGCAAGGTGTAACCTATCCAACCTTAAACGGTAAAGACATGGAGATAACAGGAGCCGGATTCCAGACTGATATACATTTAGAGCAGGATGAAACTCTTACATTTGCAAAAGTAGATAATATTAACAACTACCTGGCAGATCCAGACTATTTTCAGGAAACAGGTGAAGGGATATATAAATTCCTGCCAGTCAGTGGAGAATATCGCATTATCCTAAACACGGGAAAGCAATGCCTTTCTGCTATAAGAATGACAAATGGAGAATATGCATCACTTGATGAAGAAGGACACGGGGCTTTATGGCTTTTAGGATGGGGATTAGGTCATCCATCACTTGATTCACAATTCGGATGGGATCTTGCAAATGCATATGCTGTAGCAGAGATAGCTCCTCAGGTATATCGATTCAGTGGTTATGCCGGTCCTGAAAAAAATTCTTTACCTGGACAACGTATACGTACAGACTATTTGGATTTTAAATTCTATAAACAACATGCATGGGATACTGAATTTAAAACCTCACAAATCACACTAGAAGGCAACTTACTTAAATTAGCTGTGCCTAACGACAAAGGATGCGCAAATATAAATTTGAACGGAATAAATTTGGAAGAAGGTGCTTTCTACATGTTTACTGTAGACCTAACAAATGGAATTGATAAAGCTATTATTCGTTGTGAAAAACAATGAATATAAGTAGTTTACAAAAGAGGAGAAATTTTTTTCTCCTCTTTTGTATTTCAAATCACTACAAAAAATCACATCGATATTTCACATAATTTCTCTCCTGAAAATAATAAATATTCACAAATAAGGTGATAGACAAACATAGTTTACAGATATAGATATTTATCTCTTCTGTTTAAAACAAACAGCCACTTTTCTATGGACCAGATCTATATTTCTTTTATTATCGTTCGACAAACATCTTCAATAGACTGATTATCAGCATTGTTTTTATGGATAAGCATTGTTAAAGTCATTGCTTAACTTCATACATATAAATAAGTTATTGATAGATTTAAATGTTTTTTCGGACAGCAATGTATTTCTTTACATTCTTTCCAAATAAAAAAATCGTGGGAAGTCAATAAAAACGGAATATAAAAAACTCTATAACATCCCAAAAGTTACAGTCAATAATTAAACATTTACCACGAATTTCCTAATGATTTAGGATGATTGAATCCCGCCAACAACACATCAATATTCTCTCCCCCAAAGCTAACCAATATTCAAATAAATATCACTTTCTTTTAAATCAATATGCTAAAAACCATGAAAATCGGTGTAATCTGTTATGAAAAAAAAGATTATCACTATCTTTGCGGACAATGAACTTTAATGAGAAATAAAACAACTCACATGAAACAGTACAATAAGATTAACAATCTGGTTGGATGGCTGGCATTTGTGATTGCAGCTTTTACTTATTGCTCTACCATAGAGCCGACCGCCAGTTTTTGGGATTGTCCCGAATTTATAACAACAGGATATAAACTGGAAGTTGGTCATCCCCCTGGCGCACCTTTCTTCATGCTTACAGCAAATCTTTTCAGTCAGTTTACAAGCGATCCGTCGCAAGTAGCTCGAATGGTGAACATTATGAGTGCACTGATGAGTGCTGCATGTATATTGTTCTTGTTCTGGAGCATTACTCATCTGGCAAAAAAGCTAATATGCCCGCGTGAAGAAGACATGACGACAGGACGCCTGATTGCTATCATGGGATCAGGACTTGTAGGAGCTCTTGCTTACACATGGAGTGATACGTTCTGGTTCAGTGCCGTAGAAGGTGAAGTATATGCGTACTCCAGCTTGTTCACAGCTCTGGTATTCTGGCTAATCCTGAAATGGGAAAACCGTGCACATGAAGCTCACAGCGACCGGTGGCTTATTCTGATAGCCTATCTGACAGGTCTTTCTATCGGAGTTCACTTGTTGAATCTGTTGTGTATTCCTGCTATTGTACTAGTATATTACTACAAGAAAAATCCGAATGCTAACCTAAAAGGCAGTCTGCTTGCCCTCATAGGTTCAATGGTACTTGTAGCAGCAGTATTATACGGTATTGTTCCAGGTATTGTAAAGGTCGGCGGATGGTTCGAGCTGCTGTTTGTCAACGGTCTGGGATTCTCTTTCAACACTGGCTTGATTATTTATATCATAGTATTGGCAGCCAGCATTATATGGGGAGTATACGAAAGCTTTACCGTTCGCAGCCGCAAACTCATGAATATCTCATTCCTGACAACTGTCGGACTTGTGGGTATTCCTTTTTACGGACATGGCTGGAGCAGCGTGCTGATCGGTATTATCGTATTGGCAATACTGGCTTTTTATCTGTTTGCCGATCTGCCTGAGAAATTACGTGTAAGTGCTCGTACGCTAAATACATTCCTATTAAGCCTGATGATGATTGTTGTAGGATATTCTTCATATGCAGTCATCGTAATCCGTTCATCGGCAAATACACCTATGGACCAGAACTCTCCAGAAGATATCTTCACACTGGGAGAATATCTGGGACGTGAACAATATGGTACACGCCCATTGTTCTACGGTCAGACTTATGCTTCCAAAATTGCATTAAAGGAAGTAGACGGAGGCTGTACATACGACATGACCGAAGGAGCTCCGGTATACCAGCGTAAGGAAAAAGAACGCCCAGATGAAAAAGACAGTTATGAAGTTGTACGCAATAAAACGGAATACAAGTACGCTCAGAATATGCTTTTCCCACGCATGTGGAGTCCTGATCATGCCAAAGCTTATGAAGACTGGTTGGGAGGAGTAGAAGGACGACAAGTACCCTACGACCAATGTGGAGAAATGCTAATGGTGAAGATTCCTACTCAATGGGATAACATTAAGTTCTTCTTTATTTATCAGTTGAACTATATGTACTGGCGTTATTTCATGTGGAATTTTGCCGGACGTCAAAATGATATACAGGGACAAGGTGAAATAGAACATGGTAACTGGATAACAGGTATATCGTTCATTGACAAGTACCTGGTAGGCGACCAGAGTTTACTGCCTTCTGAGTTGAAAAACAACAAAGGACACAACGTATTCTATTGTCTGCCTTTGATACTCGGACTTATCGGTCTGTTCTGGCAAGCATATAAGGGAGAAAAAGGAATCCAGCAGTTCTGGGTTGTATTCTTCCTGTTCTTTATGACAGGTCTTGCCATTGTACTTTATTTGAATCAGACACCTCAGCAACCACGTGAACGTGACTATGCATACGCCGGTTCATTCTATGCATTTGCTATCTGGATCGGATTGGGAGTAGCTGCTATTGCCGAATGGCTGAATAAACGTATGAGTGAAAAACCGGCAGCTATATTAGCTAGTGTAGTTTGTCTGCTCGTGCCTATACAAATGGTAAGTCAGACATGGGACGACCACGACCGTAGTGGACGTTATACATGTCGTGATTTCGGACAGAATTATCTGAGTACCGTACAAGATAAAGGAAACCCGATTATCTTTACAAATGGTGACAACGATACATTCCCGCTTTGGTACAATCAGGAAACCGAAGGATTCCGTACAGACGTACGTGTATGTAACCTCAGTTACCTGCAGACAGACTGGTACATCGACCAGATGCGCCGTCCGGCTTATGAATCACCTTCAGTTCCTATCAACTGGGAACGTATAGATTACGTACAGGGACATAACGAAGCTGTATATGTACGTCCGGAAGCTATGGAAACCATCAATAATTATTATAAGCAAAATCCAGAAGAGGCTAAAAAGGAATTTGGAGACAATCCATACGAACTGAAAAATATCCTGAAATACTGGGTACGCTCTCCGAAGGAAGGCTTACAGATGATTCCAACAGACAGTCTTGTAATTAAACTGGACAAAGAGGCTATCAAACGTTCCGGTATGCTGGTTCCTGATTCTATACCAGACTACATGAGCATTTCACTCAAAGGTAAGCGTGTGTTATATAAGAGCGAACTGATGATGCTGGAAATGCTTGCTAATACAAACTGGGAACGCCCGATGTACATGGCTATTACTGTAGGTGCAGACAATCACCTGAATCTGACAAACAATTTCTTGCAGGAAGGTCTTGCCTATCGTATTACTCCGTTTGACAATGCCAAACTGGGACGCCGCATTGACAGCGAGAAGATGTACGATAATCTGATGAACAAGTTCAAGTTTGGAGGAATTGACAATCCGGATATCTATCTAGACGAAACTGTACTCCGTATGTGTGATACTCACCGCCGCTTGTTTGTTCAGCTTGCCAGCCAGTTAATAAAGGAAGGCAAGAAAGACAAAGCACTGAAAGTGCTGGATTACTGTGAAAAGGTTATTCCAAGTACAACTGTACGTCACGACTATATATACAGCAGTTCTAAAGAAATGGCTGACAACTATATCCAGTTGGGACAAACACAGAAAGCTGAAAATATCCTTGAGCAGCTGGCAAACAACTCAGTAGAATATGCAGCTTGGTATCTGAGCCTTGACAATGACCGTTTTGCCGGATCGTATGAAGAATGCATGCGTCATTTCTACATTCTGGATGATGTATGTAAATCTTTATCGAATCTGAAAGATGCTAAAACAGGCAAAGAACCAGAATCGGCAGCCCACTATGCACAAAAGTTTGAACAATTATACCAATTGCTTGAAAGTCGTGTAGGTGGAACGCATCAGGAAAACAAATAAGATTATCATATAATCAATATATAGAAAGCACAGAGGAACAAAACCTTGTAACCGAATAAACTTGTTCCTCTGTGATTTTCTTTTTTCATCGCTAACTAATAAAGAGTTAATCGATTCATGCTAATAGAACAACCTCCTCAAATCTTACGTATGCTATACCCCAGCGCTATGTGGCGTATGGATAAAAATGAAAAATCGGTTTATCTGACATTCGATGACGGCCCCATCCCCGAAATAACCCCATGGGTGCTCGACTTGCTGGACAAATATGGCATAAAAGCTACTTTCTTCATGGTCGGTGATAATGTACGCAAACATCCCGCTGAATTTCGTATGGTAGTAGAGCGCGGACACCGCATAGGAAATCATACATTCAATCATATCCGTGGATTTGAGTTCCTCAGCAAAAATTACCTAGCTAATACAGACAAGGCAAACGAATATCTCCACACAGATTTATTCCGTCCGCCACACGGACATATGCGATGGCTTCAATACATGGTATTAAAGAAAAAATACCGCATCGTAATGTGGGATCTGGTAACCCGCGATTATAGCAAACATTTAAACGGACCACAAGTATTCGAAATAGTAAAACGCTATGTTCGCAACGGTTCCATTATCACCTTCCACGATTCAATTAAATCAGAACCACGCATGAAGTATGCTCTTCCCCGGTCTATAGAATGGCTGTTGGAACAAGGGTATACGTTTAAGGTATTCGACTAAAAACAGCATAATACCAACTTTTAGGTATTGCTGTTTTAGTTATATCTGAGATTTTCAGCCAGACAAATACCAAATTTTTGCGATTGATTCTTTTTTCCTGCCTGAATAACTTTGCACCATCGAATAAAATGGTTTTTAAAAGGTATAACAGGTATAATTTTTAAGGAAAAAAGAATTAATGATAAAAAACGGCATACTCATTTTAATAGCAGTTATTTATTCTGCTTCTCTTTTTGCACAACCACGCACATTACTGTCAGGTAAAGTAGTATCTACCGATAAAAGCGTTATCGATTTTGCTACTGTATATCTAAAAGGTACACAGTATGGATGTACTACCAACGAACAAGGCATTTACCATTTACACGCACCGGCAGGAAAATATACGCTGATTATTTCAGCCGTAGGCTTTGAAACATACGAAAAAACGATAGATATCGTACCTAATGAGCGTAATAAACAAACAGTTGTGCTAAAACCTTCAATTACTGAACTGGACGAAGTGGTAGTAACATCTACCGGAGTAAACCGTGTAAAGAAATCAGCTTTCAATGCTGTAGCAGTCGATACAAAAGAGCTTCATAACTCAACTAAAAGCCTAAGTGAAGCCTTAAGCCAGCTTCCCGGAATGAAACTTCGCGAATCGGGTGGTGTAGGATCGGATATGCAACTGATGCTGGACGGATTCAGTGGTAAGCATGTAAAAGTCTTTATCGATGGTGTTCCCCAAGAAGGAGCAGGAACAGCTTTCGATCTGAACAATATTCCTGTAAATTTTGCCGAACGCATTGAAGTATACAAAGGTGTTGTGCCTGTAGGCTTCGGAACAGATGCGTTGGGAGGAGTTATCAACATTGTAACCAACAAGAAACGCCGTAACTGGTTTCTTGACGCCTCATATTCATATGGTTCATTCAATACACATAAATCGTATGTAAACTTCGGTCAGACATTCAAGAATGGACTGATGTATGAAATCAATGCTTTCCAGAATTATTCTGACAATGATTATTATATCCCTAAAATCCGCAACTATCATCCAATACACGATTAAGGGTAGATTTATGAG
>ENA-OPXB01000327-OPXB01000327.1-human-gut-metagenome-genome-assembly--contig:-NODE-327-length-38899-cov-3.200803_pt1 | contig 38899 bp, 51 predicted proteins | sample MGYA00241516_ERZ502024 | MGnify/ENA primary metagenome ERZ502024 (study PRJEB25962, sample SAMEA2041926) | human gut metagenome | biome: human gut; feature: human-associated habitat; material: faeces...
TGGGGCGGCCCCCACGCGCTGACGCGCCTGGGTGACAGCGCTGCGGGCCAGCAGGTTCATCCCCGCTTCGCCATCCGCGCTCAGGTTCAGACGGCGAACAACATCGGTAATTGGCTCATTGCACCACCATCCAGATAACCATGTCCCCCGGTAAACGACGGCGGCGAACGGTCGCATGAGCAGAAAGCGTCAGGCAGTGTTGTATCCACTCGGTGGGAAGGTGTTCTGCAAATAGTTGTGCAGAGGGCGGAGGCATAAGCGGATGGTCACTGAAATCGAGCAGATCATTGAGAAGTGGCATAAGAAAACGGCTCCCTGTTGTGGAAGCCGTTATAGTGCCTCAGTTTAAGGATCGGTCAACTAATCCTTAACTGATCGGCATTGCCCAGAAGGGGCCGTTTATGTTGCCAGACAGCGCTACTGATTAAGCGGATTTTTTCGCTTTTTTCTCAGCTTTAGCCGGAGCAGCTTCTTTCTTCGCTGCAGTTTCACCTTCTACATAATCACGACCGTAGTAGGTATCCAGCAGAATCTGTTTCAGCTCGGAGATCAGCGGGTAACGCGGGTTAGCGCCGGTGCACTGGTCATCGAATGCATCTTCAGACAGTTTATCCACGTTCGCCAGGAAGTCTGCTTCCTGAACGCCAGCTTCACGGATAGATTTCGGAATACCCAGTTCAGCTTTCAGCGTTTCCAGCCATGCCAGCAGTTTCTCGATCTTAGCAGCAGTACGGTCGCCCGGTGCGCTCAGACCCAGGTGGTCGGCAATTTCAGCATAACGACGGCGAGCCTGCGGACGGTCATACTGGCTGAATGCAGTCTGCTTGGTCGGGTTGTCGTTCGCATTGTAGCGAATAACGTTACAAATCAGCAGGGCGTTTGCCAGACCGTGCGGAATATGGAACTGGGAACCCAGTTTGTGCGCCATTGAGTGACATACACCCAGGAAGGCGTTCGCAAACGCGATACCCGCGATAGTCGCTGCACTGTGAACACGTTCACGCGCTACCGGATTTTTAGACCCTTCGTGGTAGGACGCTGGCAGATATTCTTTCAGCAGTTTCAGTGCCTGCAGAGCCTGACCATCAGAGAACTCAGATGCCAGTACAGAAACATAAGCTTCCATGGCGTGAGTTACTGCGTCCAGACCACCGAAAGCACACAGGGACTTCGGCATGTCCATAACCAGGTTGGCGTCGACAATCGCCATATCCGGGGTCAGCGCATAGTCCGCCAGCGGGTATTTCTGACCAGTAGCGTCGTCAGTTACAACCGCAAACGGAGTGACTTCAGAACCTGTACCAGAAGTGGTGGTGACAGCGATCATTTTCGCTTTCACGCCCATTTTCGGGAACTTGTAGATACGTTTACGGATATCCATAAAGCGCAGCGCCAGCTCTTCGAAGTGAGTTTCCGGATGTTCGTACATAACCCACATGATCTTCGCGGCGTCCATCGGGGAACCACCACCCAGCGCGATAATCACGTCTGGTTTGAAGGAGTTTGCCAGTTCTGCACCTTTACGAACGATGCTCAGGGTCGGGTCCGCTTCTACTTCGAAGAAGACTTCAGTTTCAACGCCTGCTGCTTTCAGTACGGAAGTGATCTGATCAGCATAACCATTGTTGAACAGGAAGCGGTCAGTCACGATGAGCGCACGTTTGTGGCCATCAGTAATCACTTCATCCAGCGCGATTGGCAGGGAGCCACGGCGGAAGTAGATAGATTTCGGAAGTTTGTGCCACAACATGTTTTCAGCTCGCTTAGCAACGGTTTTCTTGTTGATCAGGTGTTTCGGACCAACGTTTTCAGAGATGGAGTTACCACCCCAAGAACCACAACCCAGAGTCAGGGAAGGTGCGAGTTTGAAGTTATACAGGTCACCGATACCACCCTGAGACGCTGGGGTGTTAATCAGGATACGAGCCGTTTTCATTTTCTGACCGAAGTAAGAAACGCGAGCCGGTTGGTTATCCTGGTCAGTGTACAGGCAAGAGGTATGACCGATACCGCCCATAGCAACCAGTTTCTCTGCTTTTTCTACCGCGTCTTCGAAATCTTTAGCGCGGTACATTGCCAGAGTCGGGGACAGTTTTTCATGTGCGAACGGTTCGCTTTCATCAACAACGGTCACTTCACCGATCAGAATCTTGGTGTTTTCTGGTACAGAGAAGCCTGCCAGTTCAGCAATTTTATAGGCTGGCTGACCAACGATAGCCGCGTTCAGCGCACCGTTTTTCAGGATAACATCCTGAACAGCTTTCAGCTCTTTACCCTGCAACAGATAGCCGCCGTGGGTTGCAAAACGTTCACGTACAGCGTCATAAACAGAGTCAACAACAACAACAGACTGTTCAGAAGCACAGATTACGCCGTTGTCGAAGGTTTTGGACATCAGTACAGATGCAACTGCACGTTTGATATCAGCAGTTTCATCGATAACAACTGGAGTGTTGCCCGCGCCTACACCGATAGCTGGTTTACCGGAGCTGTATGCGGCTTTAACCATGCCCGGACCACCAGTCGCGAGGATCAGGTTGATGTCTGGGTGGTGCATCAGTGCGTTAGACAGTTCAACAGAAGGTTGATCGATCCAGCCGATCAGATCTTTCGGAGCACCGGCAGCGATAGCAGCCTGCAGAACGATATCAGCCGCTTTGTTGGTGGCATCTTTTGCACGCGGGTGCGGGGAGAAGATAATGGCGTTACGGGTCTTCAGACTGATCAGCGATTTGAAGATAGCAGTTGAAGTCGGGTTAGTGGTCGGAACGATACCGCAAATAATACCGATTGGTTCAGCGATAGTGATGGTACCAAAAGTGTCGTCTTCAGACAGAACACCACAGGTTTTTTCATCTTTATAGGCGTTGTAGATATATTCAGAAGCAAAGTGGTTTTTGATCACTTTATCTTCGACGATACCCATGCCGGATTCGGCAACGGCCATTTTCGCGAGTGGGATTCGAGCATCTGCAGCAGCCAGAGCGGCGGCGCGGAAGATTTTGTCTACTTGCTCTTGAGTGAAACTGGCATATTCACGCTGGGCTTTTTTTACACGCTCTACGAGTGCGTTAAGTTCAGCGACATTAGTAACAGCCATAATGCTCTCCTGATAATGTTAAACTTTTTTAGTAAATCATCTGCTCGAATACGAGAGTATAGTCAGTGCGGTGATGATTTGCTTAACCTATGAAAATCAAAAGCTTACTCGCGCTCACACTCACTGTGATTTACTAAAAGAGTTTAAACATTAGAGTTATTATCTCTAATGCGTCACTTCCAGGTGGCGTAAGCAAGATTACTCACTTCTGGGTACTGATTACGTGATCCAAATCAAATTTTTGCAAAGCTGACACCTTTCAGCATCGCTTTTCGCCATTATAGCTAACAGTTAATAAATTGTAGTATGATTTGGTGGCTACATTAGCATGTTTTGCACAACTAGATAACAATAACGAATGATAGCAATTTTAAGTAGTTAGGAGGTGAAAAATGCTGTCAAAAGGCGTATTGTCAGCGCGTCTTTTCAACCTTATTTATGGCTAACATTATCCGGCTTTTGCTTCGGAGCTAACCGTGATTCAGACCTTTTTTGATTTTCCCGTTTACTTCAAATTTTTCATCGGGTTATTTGCGCTGGTCAACCCGGTAGGGATTATTCCCGTCTTTATCAGCATGACCAGTTATCAGACAGCGGCAGCGCGAAACAAAACTAACCTTACAGCCAACCTGTCTGTGGCCATTATCTTGTGGATCTCGCTTTTTCTCGGCGACACGATTCTGCAACTTTTTGGTATATCAATTGATTCGTTCCGTATCGCCGGGGGCATCCTGGTGGTGACGATAGCGATGTCGATGATCAGCGGCAAGCTTGGCGAGGATAAACAGAACAAGCAAGAAAAATCAGAAACCGCGGTACGTGAAAGCATTGGTGTGGTGCCATTGGCGTTGCCGTTGATGGCGGGGCCAGGGGCGATCAGTTCTACCATCGTCTGGGGTACGCGTTATCACAGCATTAGCTATCTGTTTGGTTTCTTTGTGGCTATTGCATTGTTCGCTTTATGTTGCTGGGGATTGTTCCGCATGGCACCGTGGCTGGTACGGGTTTTACGCCAGACCGGCATCAACGTGATTACGCGTATTATGGGGCTATTGCTGATGGCATTGGGGATTGAATTTATCGTTACTGGTATTAAGGGGATTTTCCCCGGCCTGCTTAATTAATTCCTTTCAAATGAAACGGAGCTGCCATGCTCCGTTTACTTCGTCATTATTTTTACTTTGTTCCCGCGCAGTTATCAAAAGCAAAAGGAATAGGTAAAATATTCTTCTCAAATTACAGTTAGTTATAAGGATTTCCTTAACTGCTTCTCCTCACCATCATGTTATTTTCGCCACATCATAATCCTGGGCTTGCTGAAGAATAATTGAAATGATATTAGTAATTCCACTGCCTTTGGTAGAGGAAAGTGCTAAATAATAATCAATTGTTAAATTATTGTGCATTTCACTACTGGAACTGTAATCAGAAAAGATAGACATGCTTAGCCAATCTCTATTTGATTGAATTGAAAGATGTTTGTTAAGGCATGGATGCAAGCTATAGATTCTGATACGGTCAATAAAAGAGAATTGCTTAACAATTTTGCAAAATGTATTGGCGAGTAAGAACCGCATTTGGTACTTTCCGGGCAACCGCCAGACGATTCTTTATTGGTAATGAGAATAATTAACAATTAAAGAGCGTCGCGAAAGAATAATGTGTCTCGACAGGGGAGACACAGTACGAATCGACATAAGGTGATCGTCTGAATCACCAGAATAAATAAAGTCGGTGATAGTAATACGTAACGATAAAGTAACCTGACAGCAGAAAGTCTCCGAGCCTGTGCAGGGTCCCAATCCGGGATTACACATGCTGGTTAATACCAGTAATTATAATGAGGGAGTCCAAAAAACAATGACCAACATCACCAAGAGAAGTTTAGTAGCAGCTGGCGTTCTGGCTGCGCTAATGGCAGGGAATGTCGCGCTGGCAGCTGATGTACCCGCAGGCGTCACACTGGCGGAAAAACAAACACTGGTACGTAACAATGGTTCAGAAGTTCAGTCATTAGATCCGCACAAAATTGAAGGTGTTCCGGAGTCTAATATCAGCCGAGACCTGTTTGAAGGCTTACTGGTCAGCGATCTTGACGGTCATCCAGCACCTGGCGTCGCTGAATCCTGGGATAATAAAGACGCGAAAGTCTGGACCTTCCATTTGCGTAAAGATGCGAAATGGTCTGATGGCACGCCAGTCACAGCACAAGACTTTGTGTATAGCTGGCAACGTTCTGTTGATCCGAACACTGCTTCTCCGTATGCCAGTTATCTGCAATATGGGCATATCGCCGGTATTGATGAAATTCTTGAAGGGAAAAAACCGATTACCGATCTCGGCGTGAAAGCTATTGATGATCACACATTAGAAGTCACCTTAAGTGAACCCGTTCCGTACTTCTATAAATTACTTGTTCACCCATCAACTTCACCGGTGCCAAAAGCCGCTATCGAGAAATTCGGCGAAAAATGGACCCAGCCTGGTAATATCGTCACCAACGGTGCCTATACCTTAAAAGATTGGGTCGTAAACGAACGAATCGTTCTTGAACGCAGCCCGACCTACTGGAACAACGCGAAAACCGTTATTAACCAGGTAACCTATTTGCCTATTGCTTCTGAAGTTACCGATGTCAACCGCTACCGTAGTGGTGAAATCGACATGACTTATAACAACATGCCGATCGAATTGTTCCAGAAGCTGAAAAAAGAGATCCCGGACGAAGTTCACGTTGATCCATACCTGTGCACTTACTATTACGAGATTAACAACCAGAAACCGCCATTCAACGATGTGCGTGTGCGTACCGCACTGAAACTAGGTATGGACCGCGATATCATTGTTAATAAAGTGAAAGCGCAGGGCGACATGCCCGCCTATGGTTACACTCCACCGTATACTGATGGCGCAAAATTGACTCAGCCGGAATGGTTTGGCTGGAGCCAGGAAAAACGTAACGAAGAAGCGAAAAAACTGCTGGCTGAAGCGGGTTATACCGCAGACAAACCGTTGACCATCAACCTGTTGTATAACACCTCCGATCTGCATAAAAAGCTGGCGATTGCTGCCTCTTCATTGTGGAAGAAAAACATTGGTGTAAACGTCAAACTGGTTAACCAGGAGTGGAAAACGTTCCTCGACACCCGTCACCAGGGTACTTTTGATGTGGCCCGTGCAGGCTGGTGTGCTGACTACAACGAACCAACTTCCTTCCTGAACACCATGCTTTCGAACAGCTCGATGAATACCGCGCATTATAAGAGCCCGGCCTTTGACAGCATTATGGCGGAAACGCTGAAAGTGACTGACGAGGCGCAGCGCACAGCTCTGTACACTAAAGCAGAACAACAGCTGGATAAGGATTCGGCCATTGTTCCTGTTTATTACTACGTGAATGCGCGTCTGGTGAAACCGTGGGTTGGTGGCTATACCGGCAAAGATCCGCTGGATAATACCTATACCCGGAATATGTACATTGTGAAGCACTAATGGCAATACGTGGGGCAGGAGTGTCCTGCTCCACGGTGTCTGATTTTTATCGCATTACAGAAGGCACAGGCCAGAAGGTAGGGCAATGTTAAAATTTATTCTACGTCGCTGTCTGGAAGCGATTCCGACGCTATTTATTCTTATTACTATTTCGTTCTTTATGATGCGCCTCGCGCCGGGAAGCCCTTTTACCGGCGAACGTACTTTACCGCCTGAAGTGATGGCCAATATCGAAGCGAAATATCATCTTAATGATCCGATCATGACACAGTATTTCAGCTACCTGAAACAACTGGCGCACGGTGATTTCGGTCCATCGTTTAAATATAAAGATTATTCGGTCAATGACCTGGTGGCATCCAGTTTTCCCGTTTCTGCCAAACTGGGAGCCGCAGCATTTTTCCTTGCGGTAATACTGGGTGTTAGTGCTGGCGTTATTGCCGCATTAAAACAAAACACCAAATGGGACTATACCGTGATGGGGCTGGCAATGACCGGGGTTGTTATCCCCAGTTTTGTGGTTGCGCCATTATTAGTCATGATATTTGCGATCATTTTGCATTGGCTGCCGGGCGGTGGCTGGAATGGTGGGGCGCTTAAATTCATGATATTGCCGATGGTGGCGTTGTCACTCGCCTATATCGCCAGTATTGCGCGTATTACCCGTGGCTCTATGATTGAAGTATTACACTCCAATTTTATTCGTACTGCCCGGGCGAAAGGGTTACCTATGCGGCGGATCATTTTACGCCACGCATTAAAACCTGCTCTGTTACCCGTGCTCTCCTATATGGGCCCCGCATTTGTCGGCATTATTACCGGTTCTATGGTTATCGAAACCATTTATGGTTTGCCGGGGATTGGGCAACTGTTCGTTAATGGCGCATTGAACCGTGACTATTCCTTAGTGTTAAGCCTGACCATCCTGGTTGGTGCTTTAACCATTTTGTTTAATGCCATTGTCGATGTGCTATATGCGGTTATCGACCCGAAAATCCGTTACTGATACTGGAGCTCGCGATGATGTTAAGTAAGAAAAACAGCGAGACGCTGGAAAATTTCAGTGAAAAGCTGGAGGTCGAAGGGCGCAGCTTGTGGCAGGACGCACGTCGACGTTTTATGCATAACCGTGCGGCGGTTGCCAGTCTGATAGTGCTGGTGCTGATCGCGTTATTTGTAATCCTGGCACCGATGCTTTCCCAGTTTGCCTATGACGATACTGACTGGGCGATGATGTCCAGCGCCCCGGATATGGAGTCCGGTCACTACTTTGGTACTGACTCATCCGGTCGCGACCTGCTTGTGCGCGTTGCGATTGGCGGGCGTATCTCACTCATGGTCGGTGTTGCTGCGGCACTGGTGGCTGTGGTCGTCGGGACACTTTATGGTTCGCTTTCCGGTTATCTGGGCGGTAAAGTGGATTCGGTAATGATGCGTCTGCTGGAAATCCTCAACTCCTTCCCATTCATGTTCTTCGTCATTTTGCTGGTGACCTTTTTCGGTCAAAACATCCTGCTGATTTTCGTGGCGATAGGCATGGTTTCCTGGCTGGATATGGCTCGTATTGTGCGTGGGCAAACCCTGAGTCTGAAGCGCAAAGAGTTTATTGAGGCGGCACAAGTTGGCGGTGTATCGACATCGGGCATTGTTATTCGCCACATTGTGCCGAATGTACTCGGTGTGGTGGTGGTCTACGCATCACTTCTGGTGCCCAGCATGATCCTCTTTGAATCTTTCCTTAGCTTCCTGGGGTTGGGTACGCAAGAGCCGTTAAGCAGCTGGGGTGCATTGCTGAGTGATGGCGCGAACTCGATGGAAGTCTCTCCATGGTTATTGTTGTTCCCAGCGGGATTCCTCGTGGTGACGCTGTTTTGTTTCAACTTTATCGGCGATGGCTTGCGTGATGCCCTCGACCCGAAAGATCGTTAAGGAGTGCAGCCATGAGCGTAATTGAAACTGCAACTGTGCCGCTCGCACAACAACAGGCTGACGCACTGCTGAACGTGAAAGATTTGCGTGTCACCTTTAGTACCCCGGACGGCGACGTCACGGCGGTCAATGATTTGAATTTTTCCCTACGTGCCGGAGAAACGCTGGGTATTGTAGGTGAGTCTGGTTCGGGTAAATCGCAAACTGCATTTGCGTTGATGGGCCTGTTGGCTGCCAACGGACGTATTGGCGGATCGGCAACCTTCAATGGGCGTGAAATCCTCAATTTGCCAGAGCATGAACTCAATAAACTGCGCGCTGAACAAATCTCAATGATTTTTCAGGACCCAATGACTTCGTTGAATCCCTATATGCGCGTCGGTGAGCAGTTAATGGAAGTGCTGATGCTGCATAAGAACATGAGCAAAGCTGAGGCGTTTGAAGAGTCGGTGCGGATGCTCGATGCGGTAAAAATGCCGGAAGCGCGTAAACGCATGAAAATGTACCCGCACGAATTTTCTGGCGGCATGCGTCAGCGAGTCATGATTGCGATGGCATTGCTATGTCGACCTAAGCTACTGATTGCGGATGAACCCACTACTGCGCTGGACGTCACCGTACAGGCGCAGATCATGACGCTATTAAATGAACTGAAGCGGGAATTTAATACCGCCATCATTATGATCACCCACGATCTTGGCGTGGTGGCGGGGATCTGTGACAAAGTGCTGGTAATGTACGCCGGGCGCACGATGGAATATGGCAATGCGCGCGATGTCTTTTATCAACCCGTTCATCCTTATTCTATCGGTTTGCTCAACGCGGTGCCGCGTCTTGATGCGGAAGGTGAAACAATGTTGACCATCCCGGGTAATCCGCCAAACTTGCTGCGATTACCGAAAGGTTGCCCGTTCCAGCCACGTTGTCCACATGCGATGGAAATTTGTAGTAGCGCACCGCCGCTGGAAGAGTTTACGCCTGGCCGTCTGCGTGCTTGCTTTAAACCGGTGGAGGAACTGTTATGAATGCTGTAACTGAAGGAAGAAAAGTCCTCCTTGAAATCGCCGATCTTAAAGTGCACTTTGAAATCAAAGATGGCAAACAGTGGTTCTGGCAACCGCCGAAAACGCTCAAAGCCGTCGATGGTGTCACTCTTCGCCTGTATGAAGGGGAAACATTAGGTGTGGTAGGGGAATCGGGATGCGGTAAGTCCACCTTTGCTCGCGCCATCATTGGCCTGGTTAAAGCGACCGACGGTCATGTTGCCTGGTTAGGTAAAGAGTTGCTGGGCATGAAGCCCGATGAATGGCGTGCCGTTCGCAGTGATATTCAGATGATTTTCCAGGATCCGTTGGCATCGCTAAACCCGCGTATGACCATCGGCGAGATCATCGCTGAACCACTGCGTACTTATCATCCGAAAATGTCACGCCAGGAAGTTCGCGAGCGCGTGAAGGCGATGATGCTGAAAGTCGGGTTATTGCCTAACCTGATTAACCGCTATCCGCATGAGTTCTCCGGTGGGCAGTGCCAGCGTATCGGGATTGCTCGTGCTCTTATTCTTGAACCGAAGCTGATTATCTGCGATGAGCCGGTTTCGGCGCTGGACGTGTCAATTCAGGCGCAGGTGGTCAACCTGCTCCAGCAGCTGCAACGTGAGATGGGATTGTCATTAATTTTTATCGCTCATGACCTGGCCGTGGTAAAACACATTTCCGATCGTGTGTTGGTGATGTATCTCGGCCATGCGGTAGAACTGGGGACCTATGATGAGGTCTACCACAATCCACTACATCCTTACACCAGGGCATTGATGTCGGCAGTCCCCATACCTGATCCGGATCTGGAGAAGAACAAAACCATCCAGTTACTGGAAGGGGAATTACCGTCGCCGATCAACCCGCCTTCCGGTTGTGTTTTCCGTACCCGTTGCCCGATTGCCGGTCCGGAGTGCGCCAAAACACGTCCTGTTCTGGAGGGGAGTTTCAGACACGCCGTTTCTTGCCTGAAAGTCGATCCGCTTTAAACACAATAAGGGCTGACAGTTGTCAGCCCTTTTTCACGCTAAAAGCGATTATTTATTCCCGCCAGATGATATGGCAAAGTTTGTGATCTTTTTCGCGGCATAACAGAATGCGGGCGAAAACATCGTTGATTTCACCATCTTCACTGTCCGCCAGACCAATCACCACTTCGGCAAAAAAGTCTGGGTTCAAATCGAAATCAACATGTTCCTGCCAGTCTTCCGCCGGATCGAATAACTCCGCGCCGCCGCGCTCTTCAAACTGAAGATTGAACAGCAGAACATCAGCTGGATCGAGATTGTCGGCAGCCAGTTCGAGAAAAATATCGTAGGCCTGCTCAAGCGTTTCATCTTCAGTCAGGCGATTGTTTAGATCCATATCCATAGTCACTACCTGTTTAACCTCTGTTGGCGACGTTTTACAGCAACGGACTGAAGAAGTAAAACAGTCGCTCGGCGACACGTTGCCATAATGGACGTTTTAGCCATAAACGGGCATCGAGCAGACGTGAACGCGAAATATAATCGTCCTGAACGGCGGCAAGGTCTGCACCAAAACCTTTATCGTCGATTGCCAGGGTAATCTCGAAATTCAGCCACAGACTACGCATATCAAGGTTAACGGTGCCAACCAGACTTAGTTCGCCATCGACCAGCACGCTCTTGGTATGCAGTAACCCGCCTTCAAACTGATAAATTTTAACCCCAGCAGCAAGAAGTTCCGTAAAGAATGCGCGACTGGCCCAGCCGACCAGCATCGAGTCATTTTTTCGCGGAAGGATAATACTGACATCCACCCCGCGCTGCGCCGCCGTGCAAATCGCATGAAGTAAATCATCGCTTGGCACAAAGTAGGGCGTGGTCATGATCAAATATTCACGCGCCGAATAAGCCGCAGTCAATAATGCCTGGTGAATGAGATCTTCCGGAAAGCCGGGGCCAGAAGCAATTGTGTGAATGGTGTGACCGCTGGCCTGTTCAAACGGCATAATATTGACATCTGGTGGTGGCGGCAGAATACGTTTTCCGGTTTCAATCTCCCAGTCGCAGGAATAAATAATCCCCATCGCGGTGGCGATGGGGCCTTCCATACGCGCCATCAGATCAATCCATTGCCCTACGCCCGCATCTTGTTTGAAGTAGCGAGGATCGACCATATTCATGCTGCCGGTGTACGCGATGTAATTATCGATCATGATCATCTTGCGATGTTGGCGCAGGTCCATACGGCGTAAAAACACACGCATCAGATTGACCTTTAAGGCTTCGACCACTTCAATACCGGCATTACGCATTAGCTCGGGCCACGGGCTGCGGAAAAAAGCCACACTCCCGGCGGAGTCGAGCATCAATCGGCAATGAATACCACGCCGTGCAGCCGCCATTAATGATTCAGCCACCTGGTCCGCCATGCCGCCGGGCTGCCAGATATAAAACACCATCTCAATATTATGGCGCGCGAGCTGGATGTCGCGGATTAACGCCTGCATCACATCATCTGACTCGGTCATCAGTTGTAGCTGATTCCCTTTGACCCCAGCGATCCCCTGACGACGCTCGCAAAGCTTGAATAATGGCGCAGCGACACTGCTATTTTCTTCGGCGAAGATATGCTTACAGGCTTTAAGGTCGTTAAGCCATTTTGCGGTGGAAGGCCACATCGCTCTGGCGCGCTCAGCGCGGCGTTTGCCTAAATGGAGCTCGCCAACGGCAAGATAGGCAATAATTCCGACTAACGGCAGAATGTAAATAATCAACAGCCAGGCCATCGCGGAGGGAACTGCGCGTCGTTTCATTAGAATGCGTAAAGTTACGCCTGCAATGAGCAACCAGTATCCCAGAATGGCCAACCAACTCACCAACGTATAAACGGTTGTCATAGATTAGAAATCCTTTTGAAAGCGCATTGTTATGAGTTTACGCATATGGATTCATCTGGCAAATAAAAACGCGGGAAAAGCACTGGTCAGCGTCGGGGGTGGGGGTATAATGACCATTCTGTTATTGCATAGAGTAGTTAACATGAAGCGGAGTAGAACGGAAGTGGGGCGCTGGCGCATGCAGCGTCAGGCTAGCCGACGTAAATCGCGTTGGCTTGAGGGGCAATCGCGCCGAAATATGCGTATCCACAGCATCAGGAAGTGCATTCTAAACAAACAGCGTAACTCGTTATTGTTTGCGATCTACAATATCTAAATATACTGGGCACCATTGCGGTGCCCAATAAGTTTACTCTTTCGTCTTTAAACTCTATTTTTGCACTGATTCTTTACTGTCAGCTTTCGTTTCTTGTTCATCGTTATCGCTGAAAATGCCATGACCGGAGTTCAACAACATTGAAACGAGCATATCATTATTAATCTCTTCACCATTTAAAACTCGCGCCAGAATTTCGCTGCCAAACAGTTGCGGTGAGAGAATGATATCCGGATGTACCATCTTAATCTTATTCAGGTTTTTGCTATCACTGACGGCGAGAACTGTTTTGACATCACTGCTCATATCTTTTGCCGAGAGTACAACAAACGCGTTATCTGCATCGTTATCACTCAGCGCCAGAATGGCCCGGCAACGATCGATTCCCGCTTTCTTTAATACTGAACTGTCATTACTGTCACCGGGGATAACATCAGCGTTATCGCCTAAGCGTTGCTCAAGTTGCTTGATATCATCTTCAGGCAAGTTGCTGATAACCGTTACGTTTTGTCCGCGTTGATTCAGTTGCAGGATCGTATTGATGGCGAGAATCGAATGTCCGCAAACAATAAAATGATCTTTACGATGCATTGTATGATTGTTTCCTTTTACAAGTTTGTTGAATCCCCCGCGGATAAGCGGACCAAAAATTGAGGTCATAGATGTGGCAAAAACGGTAATGCCGGAAATAATGACCGAAATAGTGAACAATCGTGCTGATTCAGAAACAGGGACAATATCGCCATAGCCGACGGTTGACATGGTTTCTATCGAAAAATAGAACGCGGTCATCAAACTTTCTATTCGCGGATTAAAACCTTCGCTTAAATAAAGCGCACCGTAGGTTGAGTAAAACAGTAATGTCGTGAAACTAATAAATGCAAAAATTGTCCCGGCTGCGGCGCTACTGTGGGAGAAGTCTTTGCGCAGTATCAGCAAAAACACCAGCGTAAAAATGCAAAATCCAATACTAAATTTCAGCCAGGGATAAAAATGCAGGGTGTAAATTAGCGCTATCAACAACAAAATGATACTGATTGCCCATGCGAGCTTTGCCCGGAACAGTAAGCCAATGGAGATCAGGACAAGAAAGACGCCGAGCATAAATAGTGGGGCGTTTGCCAGCAAGGAGAGATCCAACTCTGAAAATGCTTTGATATGGAAAATATCAAGCAAATTGACCGACATACCATAGATTGTTTTAAAAATAAGCAATCCATTTAAAAAGACGGCCAGCGCGAGAATGTCGTGCCGTAGGGTCACCCATAAATTTGTTGCTGTTTGTTTGAATGTAGCCCAGTGACTCACTGATACCTCTGTAACCACAATTTTGTTTAATTATCTTAGCGTGCACATTTTCTGAACATACATGCAGCGCGTGAATGTGTTAAACAATAGTAGATGACTTTATCGGCAGTAATCAAAGGTTTTGAGCGAGCAACTCTGCGTCAGGAAAGGGCATTTTCCTGAATATGTTCACATCATATAAAGAAATACAGATAAAGTTATTATCTGCTTGTGGTAGTGAATGCACTGACCGGCTATAAGGAAAGGCCAAACAAGAACACGGTTGCAAAAACCGTGCCCTTAAATATTGAATCTCTATTCAGAACACTTTCTTAAATGGTTTCACTGAAACGTGTTCATAGACACCTGCCGCTACGTACGGGTCAGCATCGGCCCAGGCCTGAGCTGCTTCCAGCGATTCAAATTCAGCAATAACGGTTGAGCCAGTAAATCCCGCAGCCCCTGGATCGTTACTGTCTACCGCTGGCATTGGACCAGCTGTCAACAAACGACCTTCATCATGCAGTAACTGTAAACGTGCTAAATGTGCCGGACGAACGGAAAGGCGTTTTTCGAGGCTATCAGCTTTGTCTTGAGCGTAAATAACATACAACACGGGCACAACTCCTTGTTCGGGAAAGTTGTAAAGTACGTTATTTGAAAGGGCGAAGATCTGCAACGGAAAGATGATGTCTTTGTTAAGACCATGCATAAAGTAAGGTCAATTACGCCAAAAATGACATTTTCACTGATCCTGATCGTCTTGCCTTATTGAATATGATTGCTATTTGCATTTAAAATCGAGACCTGGTTTTTCTACTGAAATGATTATGACTTCAATGACCCTTGATTTACCTCGCCGCTTCCCCTGGCCGACGTTACTTTCGGTCTGCATTCATGGTGCTGTTGTGGCGGGTCTGCTCTATACCTCGGTACATCAGGTTATTGAACTACCTGCGCCTGCGCAGCCAATTTCTGTCACGATGGTTGCGCCTGCTGATCTCGAACCGCCACAAGCCGGAGCCGGTGGTAGAGCCAGAACCGGAACCTGAGCCGATCCCCGAACCGCCAAAAGAAGCACCGGTGGTCATTGAAAAGCCGAAGCCGAAACCTAAGCCAAAACCGAAGCCGGTGAAAAAGGTACAGGAGCAGCCAAAACGCGATATCAAACCCGTAGAGTCGCGTCCGGCATCACCGTTTGAAAATACGGCACCCGCGCGCCTGACATCAAGTACGGCAACGGCTGCAACCAGCAAGCCGGTTACCAGTGTGGCTTCAGGACCACGCGCATTAAGCCGTAATCAGCCGCAGTATCCGGCACGAGCACAGGCATTGCGCATTGAAGGGCAGGTTAAAGTTAAATTTGACGTCACGCCGGATGGTCGCGTGGATAACGTACAAATCCTCTCAGCCAAGCCTGCGAACATGTTTGAGCGTGAGGTGAAAAATGCGATGCGCAGATGGCGTTATGAGCCGGGTAAGCCAGGCAGTGGGATTGTGGTGAATATCCTGTTTAAAATTAACGGCACCACCGAAATTCAGTAAGCAGAAAGTCAAAAGCCTCCGACCGGAGGCTTTTGACTATTACTCAACAGGTAAGGCGCGAGGTTTTCCTTCAGGATCAACCGCGACATACTTAAATAATGCTTCTGTCGCTTTATAGCGTTGCCCGATTGGTTCAGACGCTACTTTTTTCACCCACACTTCAATATTAATGCTGACCGATGTCGTCCCTTTCTGGACACAGCGTGCATAGCAGCACACCACATCGCCGACCGCAACCGGCCGTAAGAAAGTCATTCCTTCAACCCGCACAGTCACTACGCGACCGTGGGCAATTTCTTTCGCCAGAATAGCGCCGCCAATATCCATTTGTGACATTAACCAACCACCAAAGATGTCACCATTGGCATTGGTATCGGCGGGCATGGCTAAAGTACGTAAAACAAGATCGCCCTGAGGGACGTTATGTGTTGTAGACATGGTAAAACCGACTTAAAAGGAAAATCACAGGCGCGATGCTACTATGATTTTCCTGAGGAGAACAGAGGAGATACAGCGCCAGCCCCGAAGGACTGGCAGTCTGGTTAGGATTTATCTTCCTGCGGCATGTGGCGGTAGATATAGATACCGCTTAACAATGTGAAGATTAAGGTAAGGGCGGTCAGGCCAAAGACTTTAAAGTTGACCCAAATATTTTGCGGCAGCCAGAATGCGATGTAGATGTTTGCCAGACCGCAAAGGATAAAGAAAACAGCCCAAGCCAGATTTAGCTTCGACCATACCGGTTGCGGCAGCGTGAGTTCTTTACCCAGCATCCGCTGAATTAGCGGCTTTTTCATCACCCATTGGCTGACTAACAGGGCTCCCGCAAACAGAGCATAAATGACTGTAACCTTCCATTTAATAAACTCATCATTGTGGAAGAACAGCGTCAAGCCACCGAAGACGACCACCAGAACAAAAGTGATCAGGGCCATCTTCTCAACCTTACGAAAGCGAACCCAGCTATAGATAAGCACAATCGCCGTGGCGACGATCAGCGCCGCAGTAGCCGCGTAGATGTCATAAATCTTGTAAAACGCGAAAAAGACAACCAGCGGTAAAAAATCAAGAAACTGCTTCATTTTACGATTCCGTAATCAAATGCTTAAGGTTATTGGCGAATCAACATATACAGGCGGAACAGATAGATGAGCAATATGGCAGAAATCAGGTTGCTCAAGGTGTTCGCCAGTACGGCACCAATTTCCGGGGTTAATGCGGCAAAAGAAGAGGCAAAAAGCAGCAACAGTGTTTTTGCCAGCAACCAGCTCAGTACTGCGGGTGCCACCAGACGCATATTCGCCCAAGTCAGCCGCATACTGCTACGCATCGAGGCAAAAATGCCCATTTTGTCCTGTACCAGCATCACCGGTGCCAGGGCCAGTAAAATGGCCATGATAATTCCCGGAACGACCACCAGCATGATGCCAATCTGTACTAAAAGGGTAGTCAGAAAAATCAGAATAAATAACTTGGGCAATATCGGCGCACTGGCACCAATAGCTCGCAGCGCACTGACTCTCTGACCCGCAGACACCAGCTGGATAATTAATATTACGCCTCCGGCGAGAATGGCGTTACCGATTAATCCTGAAAAAGTGGACGCCGCTGAAGCCTGCAGCAAAATTTGTTGCTGTTCCGGTGACATATTCTGAACCAGGTCGAACAACCCACTACTGCCGCTAACGGGCACGCCGTCATTGAGCTGCGCAAGCTGTGCATCACTGGGTGAGAAAACATGCCCTAACACCACTGTGATAAACGCACATAGCAACGATACCAACAGAATGGTCATAAATTGATTACGGAAGAAATTTCCGGTGTCACGGTATACGGACTGCGCCGTGATAGACATGCACTCTCCTTGAGTTTTATGCAGGTGTTAATTAGCGGGCAATTGTACCCTGGTTAAGCCTCGGGTGGCAGCATCAGGTCTTGTATGGAAAAGCATATCTTTGTAAAGCGGAGGTAATTGCTGGCCTTCAGGCGTGGGCAAACCGCGGCAAGTGGCGATCGAGTTAATATTTGCGTAGAGAAAATATTTAAAAATTGATTTAAATCACATTAACCAGGATTCTCAATGCAACTTCTAAATTAATCCAGATCAATAAATGGTGAATTATCATATGTAATGTGATCTATGTAGGATCATTTGTTACTCCAATGTAGGTATATTCGTCACGTTTTTATAACCATAACGACGGAGCGGATATGAAAAAGTTAACAGTGGCGGCTTTGGCAGTAACAACTCTTCTTTCTGGCAGTGCCTTTGCGCATGAAGCAGGCGAATTTTTTATGCGTGCAGGTTCTGCAACCGTACGTCCAACAGAAGGTGCTGGTGGTACGTTAGGAAGTCTGGGTGGATTCAGCGTGACCAATAACACTCAACTGGGCTTGACGTTTACTTATATGGCGACCGACAACATTGGTGTGGAATTACTGGCAGCGACGCCGTTCCGCCATAAAATCGGCACCCGGGCGACCGGCGATATTGCAACCGTTCACCATCTGCCGCCAACACTGATGGCGCAGTGGTATTTTGGTGATGCCAGCAGCAAATTCCGTCCTTACGTTGGGGCCGGTATTAACTACACCACCTTCTTTGATAATGGATTTAACGATCATGGCAAAGAGGTGGGGCTTTCCGATCTCAGTCTGAAAGATTCCTGGGGAGCTGCCGGGCAGGTGGGGGTTGATTATCTGATTAACCGTGACTGGTTGGTTAACATGTCAGTGTGGTACATGGATATCGATACCACGGCTAAGTACAAATCTGGTGTTACTACCGTAAAAGACTCGGTACGACTGGATCCTTGGGTGTTTATGTTCTCCGCAGGATATCGTTTTTAATTTTCTCTGCAAAACCTCTGCAAAACCCCTCTGCAAAACTGGTCATCAAATGACCAGTTTTTTCCATTCCTTACCGCGTGCGTCGTTGTAAATATCGGTCATTTTTTGATTCGAATGGCCCAGCAAAATTTTGGTATCAACCCCCTGCTCTCTGAACAATCGCTCTGATAAAGATCTCTGCTCATGGAAAGAGGGTGGGGTGCCATTAGCACGCCAGTTGTAATCCACAGAATCCCGGGCTTTTTTAAATGCAACGGTTAATGTTGCTGGCTTAACCATCCCGCCGCGCTTAGCTGTCCCTTTCGCGTGATGGTGGTGCAATAGCCACGGACTAAGAACGCAATCGCGGCAGGATGACACCACATCATCTAGGGTGAGATTTAATTTATCGCAACGCAGAGCCAGAGGGATGGCAATCCGGGTTCCTGTTTTTTGCTGTTCGACATGAAGATAACCATCCCGGATATCCGAAAATTGCATTTTGCAAATATCTGAAAGGCGCTGGCCTGTCATCAGTGCCAGCAGCATACCGCGCTGTAAAAAGTAACCATCCTTTTCCGCTGCGTTATAAATCATCATCCACTCATCAAAAGTCAGTCGCTGTCTTGATATCCGCACCTGCGGTTTTTTTGCCGATTCTGCAGGGTTAAAGCCTGGCGGGACATCGCCCGTTTGCTGAGCTTCCCGGAAAACATCGATCAGTACCTTCCTGAAAATTTGTCCCATTCTGTTATGTCCTCTGGCCTTGTACTCTTCCAGTACTGATACCACATCTTTTACGGTTATGGCATCTAACGGTCTGGTGCCAAAACGTTCATCAAATACCCTGAGAGGGGCCGCTTTCTGTTTCAGCGTGTTGAGTTTGATCTCGCCGTTTTCATATCTTTCCTGTTGAATTTTTCTGTAATTATTCAGAAAAATGGTAACGGTTGATGAACCGCCGGTATCACTAATAATTTTCTCCTGCAGACTGAGCATTTGTTCCATTTGCTGCCGGGCAAGACGGCTGTTCGCTTCTGCTGCAATAGTTTCTGCCAGTTTCTGGTCAATACTGCCGAGACCGTGATTTTTGCCTGTTATGGGATGCCTGTAACGCCAGTAAACTTTGTTATTTCTTTTGTCAAAATACGGAGATAATCCCGGAACATTGGTTTTATATTTTCGCGGGCGCGCCATCTTCCAGTATCCTCTTCAAAGCAGGGTGATCTGTGGCGATCACCTCCGGCTTGTTTACCATTCCGACAAAGCGAGCTTGCGGATCCACTCGCCAGCGTCTTCCAACTTTTTTGGGGAGAGGAAATATCATTCCGGCTTTAGCGTATTTACTTAACGTACTCGGAGTTGGGACCGGTTCACTGAATTCCTCTTTTGCCCACTCAGTGAGCAGAATAAGTCTTGCCATGAGCGTCGTTCGCTAATCATGGTCGCCGCCACTATAGCTGGTGGGCAACGACCGGGGTTGAACATTAAAAATCAGCCTGATTCGGGATCAGTTTTTGCCAGATAACTGAAACGTATTTTGCCTGGTAACGGGCGTCATCAAGTGCATTATGGCGCTCACCTTCGAATGGAATAGCCGTTCTGGCATCGAAGTCTATGGCTTTCCCCAGCTCAACGATTGTGCGTACATCGCGATCGTTGTAGTAACGCCACGGGCAGGGGATCCCCTGCCGTTCGTATGAACGGCGCAAAATCGTGTTGTCGAAGTTGGCTCCATTTCCCCAGACCTGAACAAAAAATTCACCGGAGTTTTCGTCGATAAATTCCCGCAATTGTAACAGTGCATCATCTAACGGGATTTCATCGGTCATAATGGCAGACTGCGCTTCACGTGATTGCTTCAGCCACCTTTTAATGACGTCACGATCAATGACTCCGCCAGCAGTTTCCAGATCGATAGTCTTACTAAATTCCGGTCCCATATCTCCGGTTTGCGGATCGAAAAATATTGCACCTATTGAGATAATCGGGGCATCAGGATTTTTTCCCATGGTTTCAAGGTCGATCATTAGATGGTCACACGTCCTGCTGGTGGATGTGATAACGTGATGACCGTTCATCGTAATTAAGGGATCTGCCGTCTCGCCAGTTTCACTATCGCTGGCGTGATCCTGAGCGCTACCAGCATTCTCCTTGTGTGGATGTTCAGCGCCTTCCATTTCCTTCGGATCATTTTCCTGAACTTCAACCTGATTCGCTTCATCGAATGTTTCCTGGTATGTTGCGTCACCCATCACCGCGCCACAATCAGGGCAGTTGCCGCCACCGCTTTGACCGCAGGCGGTGCAGACTTTTTCCGGTTCCTGTTGCGCTACTGGCTCAGGTTGTTTCGTTTCTGGCTCGTTTTGTTGCGTATTTGGGCTGTTTTGTTCCGCTTTCTGGTCGTTCTGTTCCGATTCTTGCTGGTTCTGGTTTACAGAATCGCGGGTTTCAATCCCCTTTACCCATTTCGGATCATTCGGGTCGCTAATCCCTGCAACAAATTCTCCGCGAGAGGCAGCAAGCAACTTATCGGCGTCAGGCTGGCTGATATTGGCTGCCTGCATAATTTTGTTTACTTCGTCAGCGGTAACTTTTACCGGCTCTGGTTGTGCGGTCGTGTCAGATGCACCAGTATTTTGTTGTGAACCTGAGTACGTGCCGTTTTTACGTGCGAAGTATTCCTCTTTTGTGATTTCCGTAGCTCCCAAGGCTAGTGCTTTTTCCAGACCAGAAAGTTTGTTTGCGCGACCGTATTTTTCGCCATCCTTGTCGGTGAAGAGGAAGTAGAACGGCCCCTCACGCTCTACAGATGGTTCGACTTCCACTTTGCATTCGGTTTTTTCGTTGCCCGGAATTGCCGTTTCCACTGCATCAGTTTCTGGTACTGGCGACGAGAGAGTATCAGTTGCGCTCTGATTTCTTCCTTCATCTTCAAACACGCCCTTTGTAGTCAGGTATTCGCAGATATATTTGTTCAGTGCTACGGGATCTTTGTGAATGTCGATCGGACGCTCACGGACAAGGCCAAAAATAGTTTGGCGGTCGTAGCGAAGGGCATCAGGCTGTTTGCGCATTGATGCCGAGATACGCTTCCAGTCTTCGCGGTCGTTGTCGATAACTTCATTTTTTGCCCAGCGATGGATGCTGCCGTCAATGTTTCCGGCATCCACATCACCAGGCCAGAGAGCGCAGGCCAGTTCGTCATCCAGTGTTTTCCATGTCTGCTTGTATTCGCGATGAATGGCAGCAATGACCGGGCTGATTTTTCCTGTTGAATTTTCAGTGTACTGTTGATTGGCTCTGGCGCGGGCGAGATCAACAACAGACGTGTATTTTCCGGTTTCCTTGCGTTCACCTTCGCGACGTTTTTTCCAGATGCGCATCTCTGCCTGAATTTCGGGCCATTTAGCACCAGGAATACATTTATGCTTAACCCACCCAATGGCGTGCAACTTAAGCTCCGGATACATGGCGTTAACTTCTGGCATTTTCATCAACGCTTCAACGATATGTCCGTCGAATGTTGCCATGTCTTCCTGCAACAATTCCTGTGCGCTAATAACCATATCAACGGTGATGTTTTCACATGTGTCGAACTTAACCATGACAGCGTTCTGTACTTCAGGGGCCAGCTTGTCAAAAGTGACGTTCATCGGATCGGATTCAGTCTCAACCGGGACAAAAGAAGCAGACTCCTCATCCCAGCGGTTTTCCTGCATATATTCAGCATCCCATGAATCGAGGGCAGGGCGGGGTATGCCAGGTTTATCCTCGCAGACAATAAATTTATAAGCGCAGTCCTGAGCAGCCGGATAATGTTCCAGGAATTGCCAGTGAAATTTTGCTCGAGCACGGCGTTCGTCGCCAGCTTCAATGGCTGTGGCTACAGCCACAGCGCCTTCTTCCCTTGTTGCCAGTTCGTCAGGAATAGCGGCGCAAATAAAGACTTTACTCATTTGTTTTAACCTCATGACAGATTTAAGGATGAACAAATCCCTGCCATTGCTGGCATATAAGAATGAAACCGGATATTTATTACGGAACTGTTTTAAAGACCTGCCGGGATTTCGATATTATCCTGGTGAATAACTTTATCGACCGGGTAACAGTTACCGGGAATTTTCTGTTCGGTTGCTGCAGTCATACACTCCTGCATTGTCCTGTGAACACTGACTGCAATATCAACTGGCTCTCCGGAAACAAGAAAAACTGTCAGAACAAGTGCAAATGCTGTATTCATTGCCAGCATCCTTTTTGTATCGGACGTAAACGGGCCAGCATTGAAAGAATGCATATTTTATTTAATAGCTCCCGTTCGTGTTTTCTCTTGTTAATGGCATCTTCAGTAAATACAGGGTTACTGATATTGACACCAATTTCAAAACAACCTTCAGACGTATTAACGTTTGGTAATAACGTTTCCATTATCGCGTCCTCAACAATGAATTTTGTGATGCGGTGCCTGGTGCCTCCAGGTGACGTTAACCAGTTAACAATTAACGCCGGATACAGAGAATCCACCCATAACACTGTTTTTGGTTTTAACTGTTCCGCGTGCGCTCAGCCGCATTCACCACATCACAAAATTCACTTTAAAAAGGGCGGCATAGCAGTCACGGAGTAAAACTGATACCGCCAAACGTCACCAGAAAATTGATAACAGAGGGCGTTGCAGCGGGGTTGTCACTTAAGCGTATGGTCAACCTGACAACCCGGTGTCCTCAACGGGGGAAGGAATAACCCCGCCATACTTACCGCCGCGCCATTTCGCGGATTGCCACAACCGGAAGCGCACGATCGACGAAAATTTAACGACAGGCTATCTATGAACCAGCTACCTCGCCGTGCGCTTTCGCGTTATGGTCTGACTTTTCAGGGAAATATCCTTTCAGTAAACTGTCAGTGCCGGATGCTCACCCGTGTCCGGCGCACGCACTCCACCTCACCCGTGGAGAACTCCTTAATTACCAACCTTAGCTTCGTTGGTTAGCTATTAACGCGGGTATGTAATCATTCTGGCAATGCTTAATGCCGCTGCTTTTTCCAGATTGGTGATATCCTGCTCCAGAGCGGACAGATTTTCAGCCTGCTTGGCCCTGGCTTCATTGGCCCATTTCAGATCCTGCGCTGCATTAATTTTCTGGTGCATCCACTCATAAAGTTCATCATCGGTATAGTCTGGCGCGATGATGACGGGTTCTCGTTTCTGCATACTGATTCCTCGCGGTACTGCTTCGCTTATCAGCCGTTAGATTTTGCCGAGCTGGAAAGCGCCTGTTTAAACTCACTGAAGCTGAGAGCTTCTTCGCCTTCGGCAAGGCCTTCGAAGTATTCTTCGTAAGCCTTTTCCATGATTGTGTCGAAATCCATATCACTCACCTGAGTTTCTTTCCAGCCAGCGACGGGCACCATTTTCGGTTTTAAACGTTTTGCTTTTGGTATGCGTCATCGCGGTGAATGTGCCGTCCTGGTTGGGAAACACGCCGTACACCAGAGATTCGTTGTTGCCAAGATCGATAGTATCCATGTTGACCTCATTTCCCCTTAACGCCGGGGTAGCGGAACAAAAACCTGCTGCATAGTTATTAAAGTTGAACCCTGCCGTCATGTTCTTACGCCTCGGGCTGGCTACTTAACCCCTGACCACTGCCTGGTAACTCGAAGTATTGCCCTGCATTCTGTGGGGTGGGGTGAGGGAATGAATGAAGTTTAGAAAAATGAACTTTTTCAGGTCAATGTTTTTTTATCAAAACATTTTAAGCAGGCAGCTGTTAAGCCATCACCACGATGGCATACAGTTAATCAAATAGATGAGGTTGGTTAAATATCTTGTTGAATTTTAAAGCATACGCCCAATATGCAAGATAGATCATCCAGCATAATTGAAGGGTAGCGAGGATTCGTGGGGACTAAAAGAATATCCGGCCCTTCTATCTCCAGTTTACGAATGACAGGTGTTGTGGTCCCTTTGGGTAAGGCAAGGACAATATTTCCTGGTTGTACGGTTCGATCGGGATCAACAAAAACTGTTGAACCATTTGGGATGGAAACCCCCCCACCAGATGTTGACATACTGTCACTCTCTAGAACAACTGCAAAGGTATTGGCCGGGATTTCTCCGACAAGCTGCACACAAGAGGTTATTGAGGAATTTTTCATATAATCACTCCAGCTTGCTGCCTGCTGAAGTGATAGTAGCGGAACCGTTTTTATCGGCGGTAAAGATAGATCAAGCGAATCACCTGTATTTAACTCTCCTCCATTAAGAAGCCAATTTTCGTTTACTTTCAATATCTTTGCCAGTGAACTTATGTAACGCGAGGACGGCGCTCCTCCACCGTTCATCCATTGACTTACGGAGCCTTTTGATGCGCCAGTGGCATTGACAAGGTCTTTGCCTTTCAGGTTTAGCGCATGCATACGTTGGGTTATGCGTTCAGATATTGTTTGCTTGCTCATGTTTTGATTTTAAAACACAGATGGTTTTGTTTCTTGACTTTCTTTGGTTTTGATTATTAAACTTTTGGCGTTCAGTTTTATGGAGCGACTCATGAAAAAATCAGAAGTATTAGGCTATTTTGGCGGAGTTGTTAAAACAGCCGCAGCTCTAGGAACGTCAAAAACCACAGTCAGCATGTGGGGGGAAGAGGTTCCGTGGAAATGGGCGTTGCTAATTCAGGCAGTCACTGCCGGGGCGCTCAAATATGAGTTACACATACCGACGGTTGTCATTCCCGGTTCTGATCATAATCCGCCTTCTAACCAAGGGGGGATTCATGAAAATCAAGCATGAACACATCCGCATGGCGATGAATGCCTGGGCGCGTCCTGATGGCGAAAAAGTTCCAGCAGCTGGAATAACCCAGGCTTATTTTGAGTTGGGTATGACGTTTCCTGAACTGTATGACGACAGCCATCCGGAAGCCTTGGCTCGCAATACCCAGAAAATTTTCCGCTGGGTAGAGAAAGACACCCCTGATGCAGTTGAAAAAATTCAGGCGTTGTTACCAGCGATCGAAAAGGCAATGCCACCTTTGCTGGTGGCCAGAATGCGCAGCCACAGTTCAGCTTATTTTCGGGAGCTGGTGGAGACGCGGGAGCGACTGGTGAGAGACGCTGATGATTTTGTCGCAGTGGCAATCGCCGGTTTCAATCAGATGAACCGTGGTGGCCCGGCAGGAAATGCTGTGGCAGTACATTGACTGACAATAGCCATATCGAATCGCTTCCGGCAACTCGTGAGTAAAAAGATTCGGTATCAGAAGAGGTGAGTATGGCTAACGCCTGGCTCAGATTATGGCATGACATGCCAAATGACCCTAAGTGGCGAACAATTGCCAGGGTGTCAGGGCAGCCAATTGCAACAGTGATGGCAGTGTATATCCACCTCCTGGTGAGCGCGTCACGAAATGTCACGCGAGGTCACATTGATGTCACGACAGAAGATTTGGCAAGTGCGCTCGACGTGACAGAAGAGGTAATTGATTCAATTTTGCAGACGATGCAGGGGCGGGTACTTGATGGTGATTTAATCACTGGATGGGAAAAACGCCAGGTGCTTAAAGAGGACAACGGCAATATTTCGCAAACCGCAAAATCTCCGGCAGAGCGCAAGAGGGCGCAGCGTGAGAGGGAAAGAAAGCGGGAACAAAATGGCGATTGTCACGGCGCGTCACGAAATGTCACGCACATGTCACGACAAGTCACGACAGATAAAGATACAGATACAGAATTAAACCCCACACATAACGCGCGCATGCGCGAGAGTGCTCCAACCGGTGAGTCGCATGGTGCGCCGTTGCAGACAGCCGAACCTGAATACCTGGACGGCCTGAGCGAACCGATCGGGAAATTTTCGATGACTACTGTCTGGCAGCCGTCGTCGGATTTTCGACAACGGGCAGCAGTGTGGGGTATGGCTCTGCCTGAGCCGGAATTTACACCTGCAGAGCTTGCCGCATTCCGGGATTACTGGATGGCGGAGGGGAAGGTTTTCACGCAGGTTCAGTGGGAGCAGAAATTTGCCCGCCACGTGCAGCACGTCAGGGCACAGGTAAAACCAGTCAGCAAGGGGGTAAGCCATGCAGCATCAGGTGGCACGGCATCACGGGCAGTTCAGGAAATCCGGGCAGCACGCGAACAGTGGGAACGTGACAACGGATTTATCAGCAACGGAAACGGCCTGGAAGCTGTGGGAGCTTATGGGGGAGGTGTATTCGAACCGCTGGACCCAGAAGAACGGGGCCGCACCTTCGAAGCTCTGGATTGCCCAGATTGGCGCGATGACTGAACAGCAAATCCGGCTGGTCTGCCGTCAGTGCATGGACCGCTGCCGGGCGGGTGAAACGTGGCCCCCGGACCTGGCTGAGTTTGTTGCACTGATTTCGGAGAGTGGGGCAAATCCATTTGGTCTTACGGTGGATGCAGTGATGGAAGAGTACCGGCGCTGGCGCAATGAATCCTGGCGATACGACGGGAGTGATAAATACCCGTGGCCACAGCCTGTGCTGTACCACATCTGCCTCGAAATGCGTACCAGAGGGATTGAGCGCCAGATGACGCAGGGTGAGTTAAAACGACTTGCAGAACGGCAACTGACGAAATGGGCAAAGCATGTTGGTAACGGGATGAGTGTTCCGCCAGTGCGACGACAACTGGAAGGGGCGAAACACCCGCAAGGGCCAACGCCAATTGAACGGCTGAAACAGGAATACGAACGCCGGAAGGCAGCTGGTTTTATTTGAATCTGAGAAACGATTTTGTCGGAGGAAATTTTAATGGAAACCGTATTTGACGCACTGAAAGCACTGAAAAGAGCCTCTTCACAGGTAGTGGCGGCCCGCCTTGGAATCAGCCGTAAAGATGCGGTCAACGAACTGTGGAAACTGAAGCGCCGCGGTGAAGCGGATAACAAGGGTTCGATGTGGTGGCTGATTCAGGCTGGTGAAAGTGAACCGGTGTCACCGGTACCGAAAGTGACAGCGCAAATGCTGACTGAGGCGATTGAACAACATGGCCCACAAACGGCGGATGAGCTGGCACTGATGTTCGGGATTACCTCCCGCCGGGCGAATTCATCGCTGGCCATGGCAATCAGCAAAGGGCGTCTGATTCGCGTGAATCAGGGCGGTAAATTTCGTTACTGCATACCGGGCGCTGATTTACCGGCAGAGCCGGAAGCTGCATCCGTAGCGGAAACCGATGGTAAAGCCTTTCCTCAGCCAGCAGGTGTTGCGTTACCAGTTCGGGAAGCAGAAACACAGGAAGAAATAAAAACGGAAAGTGTGGCGGTCACAGTGCAGTCACAGCCGTCGTTCACCAGAAAACATCCGGATGGTCTGATTTTACCATCGCTGCATGTGGCTAACCGTGAGCTGCGCCGGGCAAAAGGTCAGGTTCAGAAGTGGGAGCGAGTCTGCGCCGCGCTGCGGGAGCTGAATAAACACCGGGATATTTTCAGTTCGATTGCTGATATTCCGGTTCATTCACCGACAACAAAGTGATCTCCGGAGGTGCTTATGACAAGAGCATTTACACCAGAAGAGCGGGAAAAAATTAAGGGGCTGATCGTGGAATTCGTACGCCTTAACGGACGAGGCACGATTCGGCAGTTATCGGATGAAATTGGTGTCAGTCATGCGTCTGTCGGTCGTTTATGCATGGAGCTGGCCGCCAGTGGTGATGTTTACAATTCCGGTTACGGAGTATTCCCGTCTGAACAGGCTCGTAAAGACTGGCAAAATGCCCGCAAAAAATTATCGAGGGCAAAGCTGAAGAAACCGGTTGTGGTTGATCCGGACCTTATCTGGTCGTTACCTGACGGAGAAATACGTCGCTACGACAGTCGCCTAAACATAATCTGTCGCGAGTGCCGGAAGAGTGAAGCTATGCAGCGTGTACTGGCTTTCTATCAGGGTAATTTTCAGGAGGCGGTACTGTGAGTGAAATTAGCTATCAGGCTTCAATTACCGCTGGCATTCGCATCAAAGGAGAGGAGCATGGAAATAAAACCAGAGGATGAGTTAAGCAATATCGTTTTATTTCCGGTAAAAGAGGATGACCCTCGTAATCAGGTTAATTTTCTTTATGAGCCATCGGAAAGACCATATTGTCATCACGCCTCTGTCCGGGTTGACGAAAAAGAGCGTCAGGTCCGCTGTAAAATCTGCGGTGCAGTTGTGGAGCCATTTGACTGGATGCTCTCTGTGGCGAAAAGAGAAACCAGACTGGCAGATGATGTAAGGCTCTTGCGTCAGGAGGAGCGGGAAAGGCGAAAAAATATAGAAAAGCTAATTCAGATTGAGCGTAACGCGAAAGCGCGGATACGCAGGGCGACAAAATCCAGAACTGAATAATTAAATTTAGCTCTGTTAAAAATTTAATCCTTAACCGGAGGGATTTCTGCACCTTCAGAACATCAGGAGGCCGCCCGAAAGGGCGGTAGTTAAATGCGAAAGTTTAAAATAATTATTGAAACGGGAATAGCCGGTGGAGATTTCGAGGATGAATTCGAAGTGGATGATGATGCGACGCCTGATGAAATACATGACGAAGCAAAAGATATTTTCTTTAACTACTGCAATTACTCATATCACGAAATAAAAGACGAAGAGGAAGAACAAAATGGCTGATTCTGGTTCAACTAAATATAACGCCAGTTTTGAAGAATGGCATGAACTGTTAATGGATTATGCAGAGTTACGCGGTGGAAGTGCCGCTGATGCTGAAGCATGGCGTGATGATTATGAAGCAGGGAAAACACCGGTCGAAGCATATTGTGATGAGTGGGGCGATGAATGAGCGAGATTAATTATCAGGAAGGGCATGAAAAGGCAGGGCAGGCAAAACCAGTGGCATGGCGATATCGCTACGTGAAAAAAGGCGTTACAGACTTTCAGGGGAAGCAGTGGGTTGGTGACTGGAAATATGTACCGACAAAAGAGGATTGCAACGACAGACCGAACTATGAAATTCAGGCGTTATTCACTGCCCCGCCTGTGCCACTGACACCAGAAGGATTGATTAAAGCAGTGCGTTTCTATGAACAGGTAAAGCGTGAGAATCCGCCAGTCGAAACCGGAGCATGGAAAGACGCTGTTGACTGGGTGCTCAAAGAGGCTTGCCAGTCTGTAAACATTGGCATCAAAGGAGAGTGAGAATGCAAATTTCACCGGTTACTCTTCGTGTTGCGAAGGCGTTTATATCCAGACATCACCGACACAATAAACCCCCGGTGGGGCATAAATTCAGCATTGGTCTGAGAAATGATGCCGGAGAATTGATAGGTGTGGCGACAGCCGGTCGACCTGTTGCACGACATTTGGATGATGGATTAACGCTTGAAGTAAATCGCACATGTACCACAGGAGAACGCAACGCTAACAGCGCGCTTTATGGTGCTGTCTGGCGGGCAGCAAAAGCTATGGGTTATCAACGTTGTATTACGTACACCCGGGCAGATGAATCAGGAGCATCTCTTCGCGCAGCTGGTTTTGTTCGTGTGAAAGAGCTTCCTCCAAGAAAAAGCTGGGCGGAATCAAGCGTCGCACTGCGGAGTAAACGCGATCCAGTCGGAAACGGTGGTGTTCCTCGTGTGCTCTGGGAAATCAGGATAATGAGTACCACTGGTATTCGCATCAAAGGAGAGTGATATGGCAACTTTGACAAAAAAAGAACGGGCATGGTTGAACGAATTACAGGACGTTCTTGATCGCTGCCCATCACCGAAAAAAATTGGTTTTTACACCATTGGCGATAAAAGCATTTACCTGTATGACCTGCGCCGCATGGATGAAATCATGGAGGCTCTTGATAATCGTTCGTCGATGGATTGGTGTGTTGCTGTTCATGATATGAATGCAGGGTTTGATGAAAAGATTTTGTTCCCCTCATCAGTTGAAAGCACTGCGGGTTAAGGAGTAACACATGACCACTATTACCAAAGAACGTATTGAATTGTTCATTAAAAACCCGCTTGAAAACGGGCTTACCCGTGGTGAACAAATGGAACTGGCACGGATTGCGCTGGCATCGCTGGAAGCAGAGCCGGTTGTGTTCTGGTTTGAAAAATATCAAGAAGGGGCTACGGCATGACGACTTTTACCAGAGAGCAGTTAATAGCTCACGCAGAGGAGACTATTGAAGCACAGAGACTGTGCATACCGGGTACAATCGACCATGACATCATCCGCACATATAAGATGGATATTGCTGTTCTGGAAATCGCACTGGTATCGCTGGCAGCAGAGCCAGCCGGTAAATTGCATGAATACAAACCAGTGGGATATCAGCGTCTGGTCGATGAGTTAACCATGCTGGTAAAGCAGTTAACCTGGCAACTGAGGAAAGCGAAGCCAGACTGCAAATTACCGGATAAGGCGATGAGTTATCTGGAGCGGAACGGACTGATAAGCGTGGAGGATATTTTACGATGACCTGGCCTGAAGCATTAACAACGGTAGGAATTGCGATGGCGGTGACGCTGATGGTGTATTCGATTTGCCGCTGGGGATAAAAACGGTTTGCGGGAAAAGGAGAGTTAAGTAGAATTGCTGCGGGTGCTTGAGGCTATCTGTCTCAGGCATGAACACCAAAAGGCAGATAGAGAAAAGCCCCAGTTAACATTACGCGTCCGGCAAGACGCTTAACATTAATCTGAGGCCATATCTATGCTCTACACACGTAGGTTAGCCTCTTACGTGCCGAAAGGCAAGGAGAAGCAGGCTATGAAGCAGCAAAAGGCGATGTTAATCACCCTGATCGTCATCTGTTTAACCGTTATAGTGACGGTACTGGTAACGAGGAAAGACCTCTGCGAGGTACGAATCCGAACCGGCCAGACGGAGGTCGCTGTCTTCACAGCTTACGAACCTGAGGAGTAAGAGACCTGGCGGGGGAGAAATCCCTCGCCACCTCTGATGTGTCAGGCATCCTCAACGCACCCGCACTTAACCCGCTTCGGCGGGTTTTGTTTTTTTCTGGCATTCTGGTTTACAATTCGCACGTCAGCCTGAACACCTGACACCTGCTGCGCCAGCAGAGAAAACAGATGGCGCACAAAACCAAATTTCACAATTCTGATACCGACCTTGCCATCCGGCATGGGCGGCGTTCACACGCATTTAAAACCGACTGGTACCAACACCCACCATGTACTGAAGAACAGGCCGAATGGCTAATTCATAACTACCGCAGACGCGGATACGAGATTAAGAAAGCCCTCAGCCTCGATTATCGTCACTGGATAATCTCCGTCAGGCTTCCTTACTCTGAACGCCCACCGCGTCCGTCCCGCACATTCCAGCAACGCATCTGGAGGTAACGTGCGGGTATTACTTCGACCTGTTCTGGTACCGGAACTCGGGCTGGTGATCGTTAAGCCGGGCCGTGAATCCATGCCGGTATTCCACAATACCCGGGTACTGGTGGAGCCGGAACCGAAAAGCATGCGTAATCTGCCGTCCGGGGTCGTTCCTGCCGTTCGCCAGCCGCTGGCGGAGGATAAATCATTACTGCCATTTTTCAGCGACGAACGAGTGATTCGTGCTGCTGGTGGCGCTGGCGCATTGTCTGACTGGTTACTGCGCCATGTTAAATCCTGCCAGTGGCCACACGGCGATTATCACCACAGTGAAACCGTCATTCACCGTTATGGTACCGGCGCAATGGTGTTGTGCTGGCACTGCGACAACCAGCTGCGCGACCAGACCTCCGAATCACTCGGGCAACTTGCTCACCAAAACCTGTCTGCATGGATGATTGACGTCATACGCCATGCAATGAATGGCTCGCAGGAACGGGAATTATCGCTGGCTGAATTATCCTGGTGGGCGGTCCGCAATCAGGTGGCGGACGCGCTACCGGAAGCGGTATTACGTCGTTCGCTGGGGTTGCGTGCGGAAAAAATCCGCTCAATGTACCGTGAAAGCGACATCGTACCGGGAGAGCAGACCGCCACCAGCATACTGAAGCAGCGCACAAAAAATCTTGCGCCGCTGCCTCACGCCCACCAGCAAAACCCGCCACAGGAAAAGACGGTGGTCAGCATTGCTGTTGATCCGGAGTCTCCGGAATCTTTAATGAAGCGACCTAAACGTCGCCGTTGGGTAAATGAGAAATATACGCGCTGGGTAAAGACACAGCCGTGTGCGTGTTGTGGTAAGCCAGCCGACGATCCCCATCACCTGATTGGTCATGGTCAGGGCGGAATAGGGACAAAAGCCCACGATATTTTCACGCTACCGTTGTGTCGGGAGCATCACAACGAACTTCATGCTGATCCGCTGGCATTTGAAGAAAAGCATGGTTCCCAGATTGATTTAATTTTTCGTTTTCTTGATCGCGCCTTTGCAACCGGCGTGCTCGGGTAAAAGAGGTTACTGATGCGTATAGAGTTTGTTTTGCCTTACCCGCCGACGGTGAACACCTACTGGCGTCGTCGTGGCAGCACATATTTTGTATCAAAAGCCGGTGAGCGTTATCGCCGGGATGTGGCACTTATTGTCCGCCAGCAGCGGCTGAAATTAAACCTGTCCGGAAGGCTGGCAATAAAAATTACTGCAGAGCCACCGGATAAGCGCCGTCGTGACCTGGACAATATTCTGAAAGCACCACTGGATGCACTGACACATGCGGGGTTGCTTATCGACGACGAGCAGTTTGATGAAATCAATATTGTGCGCGGACTGCCTGTTCCTGGTGGTCGGTTGGGGATAAAAATCACAGAGCTGGAGTGCGCATGAATAACCAGTATTTACAGTTTGTTCGTGAGCAGCTCATTATCGCCACCGCCGATTTGAGTGGGGCAACAAAAGGTCAGCTTGAAGCCTGGCAGGAGAATGCCATGTTTGATACAGGGCGTTACAGACGTAAAAAAATCCGGTACCGCGATAAGGTCACTGGAAAAATGGTAACGCTGGATAATCCACCGATCCCGGGAAAGCAATCGCTGGCGAAAGGTTCATCAATTGCCCTAGTCAGTCCGGTTGAGTTTTCGACATCATCATGGCGACGCGCCGTTCTGTCTCTTGAAGAGCATCAGAAGGCGTGGGTACTGTGGGTATACAGTGAAAATCCGAGTTGGGATTATCAGGTGGTCATTGCGAAATGGGCGTGGGATAAGTTTCAGGTGCATTTTGGTACCAGAAAAATTACAGGGAAAACGCTTGAGCGTCTGAAGAAATTAATCTGGCTGGCGGCGCAGGATGTCAGGGGGAGGATTACTGGGTGTGACGTCTACCAGCGACAGGAACTTGCCAGACTGTGTGGAGTTAAGTCAGACAACTGGAGCCACAATTATGCGCACTACTGGCGTGATATGTGCGACATTTTTAAGAACCTCGACAACGAATCTTTGATTTATACCATGAAAACAAGATCGCAACAAAAAGCGACCTTTTCGCGGCGGGTTATTGCAAAAGTCAATTAAATCGCGTACATTTCGTGTAAATCTGATATTTTGCTGATTTTGTACACGATGGCAAACTAAACAAAGCCTGCTGCTGAGCGGGCTATCTTTTGTCGTAAGTTGAGCGAAAGACCATCGATTTTACCTTGCTAAAACTATTCTGCTATTGCCGAGTTACCCTTTAGGTAATACACTCATCTTATAAAAGAAAGTGGTTGTTAGCCACATAGGTTAGGATGTGCGCATACTTTGTTTGTGTGCTTTTTGTGTTTTATCTGTTAACGGAGGGGAGCATGCCGAAATATCTAACACTTGCCGCTCGCGCGATCCTCTCACCTGAGAAGATCATCAAAAAAATTGCAGATATAGCTTCCATGTGTGATGGAAAAGAAGCTAAGCATGAAAGTGACAAGTTTTTCATTGATAGTAATGGTTCGATGGTTTTGAATCGCAACAACGCTGATGTGCAAAAGGCTTTCGCAGCCAATATTAAGGGATTGAGTACTAAGAAGAAGGGTTAGTCTTCTATGTGGGCTGCGCTGATTGTTATTGTTTTAGTTTGTGGTTATCACTATACCAACTGCCATTTGCCGTCACGATACCGTCAAAGCAAAGCGATCGGTTGGAATGCATACTTTGATGTTGCACTGAAAGGTGGTGAGTTTCTCATAAGTGGTATTCTTATCGCTGCCTTATTGGTTGTTGTTCTGTACGCTGGAATGTCACTTTGGAACATTCCAGCGTACTTGTTTGGTTGGTACGCTCCCTTTACTTTCGCCCATGACTTTCTCAAAATGCGAGTGTTTGGGTTGAGCATGTTCCCTGCTATGTCGATAGCTTTCACTATTATTGTAAGTATCGGGAAGGCATCAGAGGCAACCAAAAACCATAAAGACCCACAAAAGCGCAAGGCTATTTTTGAAGAAATTGCGGCTCATAGTGCCGTGGAAAATATCCTTCTTGAATCAGTTGAGCGTGGATTGTTATTGTTGGTTACACTGAAGTCTCGCAAGGTCTATGTGGGGATGATTGATGAGGCACGTTTCAATCAGTTAGATACTCACACATTGGTGCTAATCCCTTTTATGTCCGGGTACAGAGATAAAGATACTCTGACTTTTTGTGTTGAGCATAATTATGTGGACTACTACCTTAGTCAGGGTATCACATTAACTTCTGAGCCATTGTCAGTTTATCAGTTTAGGCATGTGTTGCCCTTCGATCAGATCGAATCTTTTTCGCTGTTTAATGTTGAAACATTCGAGACTTTCAAGGCAGGTATTGAAGGGAAGAAGGCCACTGAAGTACAGAATCAAACAAGTTAAGGTTGTTACCTCATTAATTAAACCCGCCATTGAGCGGGTTTTTTGATGCCCGAAGTGCGGTACATTAAACGCGCTGGTAGTTATTAATATCGGTCTTTCAGCTTGCTGGCTTTTTCGACAAGAGTTATTGGTATGTCACGTTAACCAGAAAAGGGAAAAGGCATGCTAAAACAGCAGGATATGACCGAAACTGCCAGAGTGGTGTTTAATGAATTAAGCGTCACCGAACCGGCGACCGTCGGGGAAATTGCGCAGAATACTTACCTTTCACGCGAACGTTGCCAGTTAATACTGACCCAGCTTGTTATGGCGGGTCTGGCAGATTATCAGTTCGGTTGTTACAGACGCCTTCCTCAGTGAAGGCTTTTTTATTTGTGGTAATGGGCGGCTGGTGGGTGTTAGCGGCACCTGCCAGCCATCTGCTCATGCGTTGGGGTCACAAGCAAACCTCAGGCCCATCTGCTTTGCGCAAAAGCGGTATGAGCCTATCAGAGAAGTGCTTATTGATCTATGGCTAATACTGTAAAAATATCCAGTTGTGAGTTAATCAACGCTGATTGCCTGGAATTTATCCAGACCTTACCGGAAAACTCTGTCGATCTTATAGTCACAGACCCGCCATACTTTAAAGTGAAACCCGAGGGCTGGGATAACCAGTGGAAGGGCGACGATGATTACCTGAAGTGGCTGGACCAGTGTCTGGCGCAGTTCTGGCGGGTGCTGAAACCTGTCGGAAGTCTTTACCTGTTCTGTGGTCATCGCCTGGCATCTGATATCGAAATCATGATGCGTGAACGCTTCAGTGTGCTGAACCATATTATCTGGGCGAAGCCGTCCGGACGCTGGAACGGATGCAACAAGGAAAGCCTGCGGGCGTATTTCCCCGCCACAGAGCGCATTCTGTTCGCGGAACATTATCAGGGGCCGTATCGTCCGAAAGATGCCGGGTATACGGCGAAGGGCAGTGCACTGAAACAGCATGTGATGGCCCCGCTGATTTCTTACTTTCGTGATGCGCGCGCGGCCCTGGGGATAACGGCAAAACAGATTGCAGATGCCACAGGAAAGAAAAACATGGTGTCGCACTGGTTCAGTGCCAGTCAGTGGCAGCTACCGAACGAAAGCGATTATCTGAAATTACAGTCGCTGTTTGCCCGGGTGGCAGAAGAGAAACATCAGCGCGGTGAACTGGAAAAGCCCCACCACCAGCTGGTGGATACGTATACGTCACTGAACCGGCAGTATGTGGAGCTGCAGAGTGAATATAAGCATCTGCGGCGGTATTTTGGTGTGACGGCGCAGGTGCCGTACACGGATGTGTGGACACATAAACCGGTGCAGTTCTATCCAGGGAAACATCCGTGCGAAAAACCGGCAGAAATGCTGCAGCAGATAATCAGCGCAAGCAGTCGTCCGGGAGACCTGGTTGCAGATTTTTTTATGGGCTCAGGCTCAACGGTAAAAGCTGCACTGGCGCTCGGGCGTCGTGCGATTGGCGTTGAACTGGAGACCGGACGTTTTGAGCAGACAGTCAGGGAAGTTCAGGATTTAATCGTTTGAAACGGATGAGATTGCAGAATTAATTACGCACCATTATTATTCTGCTCCCGGCCCTTTAGCTCAGTGGTGAGAGCGAGCGACTCATAATCGCCAGGTCGCTGGTTCAAATCCAGCAAGGGCCACCATCACATACCGCCATTAGCTCATCAGGAAAGAGCGCCAGCCTTCGAAGCTGGTTGCGCGGGGTTCAAGTCCCCGATGGCGGTCCATTATCTGCATCATGCGTTGTTAGCTCAGCCGGACAGAGCAATTGCCTTCTAAGCAATCGGTCACTGGTTCGAATCCAGTACAACGCGCCACACTTATTTTCCCTGGCTCGCTTTTGCGGGCTTTTTTTTAAATGTCTCACAATTCAGGCGGTTGACTGTTGTCTGGTTTGCGGGGAGTTTGTTAAAAGAAACTGGCATGGTGAATCCCCCTGTGCGGAGGGGCAATCAGCGAGTAGGTATATGGGATAATCGCGGATTCAGGTGCTGGTACTGAATTCACCGGGAGGCACCCGGCACCATGCAATGGCACATAGCGCCACTCTCCAGCCCCTCTCCGGAGGGGCTGTTTATATTGATTTTGTCAGATGTGAGTAAACTGCTTATGGACTTTGTTGTTTTAGCCCATAAGGACATATTTGCAGAGTGCAACGGTTATTAAAGCATTCATTCAATACGTTATCTGTATTTGTAGGGCATTCCTGGCTGTTTTTGATTAAATTCCAGAATGTTTTATTGAATGGTACTACGTTGTAAATGGTTACAGGTAGCACTTTGTTATTGAGCATGATGCCTGTGTGAGTCAGTGTAAATATACTTTCAGGAGGTAAGAAAGCATCCGATTGATACCAGATTATTAATTTTATTTTACTCCATATGACTGAAAAAGATATTCCGCATGATGGCTGGATAACTGTATCAATCACAATCCACTTCATTTAGTTTCCTTGTTTATGCATTGCTGGTGATGTTCTGAAAAGTATAAATGATATTTTTGAATGTAAACCATAGAGCAGAATTATTTTTCTGATGTTGTTTATTGTTTATTTAAATGCAGGGTGGTTTATATCTCGTCTTGTAGTTTATCCATGCATATCTGCTTGATGATGAGGTTTTTATTTAAGGTATGGTTTTGTGTTTTTTCTGTATTACATGTCAGGTATTTTAAAGAATCATTTTTCAGATGGTGGAAAGAACCATGGCATTTAAACACTATGATGTTGTCAGGGCGGCGTCGCCGTCAGATCTTGCGGAAAAGCTGACACATAAACTGAAAGAGGGCTGGCAGCCGTTTGGTAGTCCGGTGGCCATAACCCCTTATACCCTGATGCAGGCGATTGCAGCAGAAGGTGATGTGGTCGTCAGTGGTGCAACTGAGCCGGAGTGGTACTACGTCATCGTACTGGCCGGGCAATCCAATGCCATGGCTTACGGTGAAGGGCTTCCGCTTCCGGATTCATACGATGCGCCCCACCCACGCATTAAGCAACTGGCCCGTCGCAACACAGTGACTCCCGGTGGTAAAGCATGCGCATTTAACGACATCATTCCGGCAGACCACTGCCTGCATGATGTTCAGGATATGAGCGCACTGAATCATCCGAAGGCAGACCTGAGCAAAGGGCAGTACGGCTGTGTCGGCCAGGGCTTACATATTGCCAAAAAACTGCTTCCGTATATCCCGAATAACGCGGGGATCCTGCTGGTACCATGCTGTCGTGGTGGTTCGGCATTCACCCAGGGCGCGGAGGGGACATTCAGTGCGGACACGGGGGCCAGCCAGGATTCGGCACGCTGGGGTGTGGGTAAACCGTTATATCAGGACCTGATCGCACGCACCAAAGCGGCATTACAGAAGAACCCGAAAAATGTGTTGCTGGCGGTGTGCTGGATGCAGGGCGAATTTGACATGAGCGCTGCCACCTACGCACAGCAACCGGACCTGTTCACGGCCATGCTGAAGCAGTTCCGTACTGACCTTTCCGGATTTAACGCGCAGTGCCATGGCGGCAGTGCTGCAGTTGTACCGTGGATTTGTGGCGACACGACGTATTACTGGAAAAACACATACGGCACACAGTATGACTCCGTCTACGGCGCGTACAAAAACAGGGAGAGCGACAACGTTTTCTTTGTGCCGTTCATGACCGACGGTAACGGCAACAACACGCCCACCAACTTACCGGCAGAAGACCCGGATATTGCTGATGCAGGTTA
>ENA-OPXB01000388-OPXB01000388.1-human-gut-metagenome-genome-assembly--contig:-NODE-388-length-34682-cov-2.682040_pt1 | contig 34682 bp, 27 predicted proteins | sample MGYA00241516_ERZ502024 | MGnify/ENA primary metagenome ERZ502024 (study PRJEB25962, sample SAMEA2041926) | human gut metagenome | biome: human gut; feature: human-associated habitat; material: faeces...
GGAGGCGCAGGATACTGTGACTCGTTGGATATCCTATTACAATAGAACTCGGCCCCATTCACAGCTGGGGATGCGATCCCCCTATCAATTCAGATTAAGGGCGCAGGCCTTGTAATTCGGGCTTTTTTATCGAGATTCGAAATTCCGCGCCCACGTCCCAGTTCCACAGAGAAGGCAGATTAATCGACATCATCATCATCGTCCTCATCGCGCCACTGGGCGGGCATCATCAGTTTCTCATTTTGATGGTAGGTTCTAATGATGCGAGGATCATTCCAGTTAAAGCCCTGGCGTTGAATTCTCACGTCGAAGGGAAAGCCTCCTACTTCAACAAAACGGGTAATGAGGACTTTAAGTGCCGTTGCAGCAGGCATGCCGAGAGCTTCAGCCGTCTGAGTAAAGTCATTTTTTAGCGTGGACGGCAGCTTGAGATTTAAGCTGGCAAGTTCTGACATAAAACACTCCTAAAAGTAGGTTAAAAAATATTTATTGGGTGTGTTTTTGGTTTTTATTTTGCCAATCTTTGATGGGGCCGCTCACGATGCTTGAAGGCTGAAAAGCAAAGACGGAGTTTTTCGGTAATCTTCCACCGAAGTGGTCAGACAGAAATACCGTTTTGTTCTGCGTTTAGCTCTTGATCGGGAAGAACTTCCAAAGGCACTGCGGCACCAGACGCCAGAAGAACACGAGTAGCTTGTATTTCCAGTCGATGACCAAGACTCGCTTTTTCGTTTCAATGCCCTTGACGATGGAGGAGGCGACGTCCGTGACGTTCATCTTGAATGGGTATGTCTTGCCGTCGGCCAGCAGATCGGTGTCTACGAACCCGGGTCTCACGTCGGTGAAGGTCAGCGGGCACTTTCGCATCACTGACAATTGCTCCAGAGCGTCCAGGTAGGTGTTCTGAAACGCCTTTGAGGCTGAGTAAGCACTGGCGGCTCCGAGGCCTTTTGTGCCGGCAATCGAACTGATGATGCACAGATGTCCGCCACCTTTTCCGAGGAAGTAGGAGAAAGCGCAGTCCACAAGCCGAACGAAGCCGTCGACGTTGGTTGCGACGGTGTTCAATTCGGCACCGGGATTGAGTTCCATGTTCTGGCACCCGATGCCGGAGCAGTGAACGTACAGATCCATTCCGCCTAGATCGGCGATTAGAGCAAGTAAGTCGCTGGCGGCATCGTCAGAGCGCACGTCAATGCGGCGGATACGAATTTTCTCGGGTGCTTTGGCTTTGATTTCTTCGAGACGCTCAGTTCGTCTTCCAGCAATGCCGACTTCCCAGCCTTTGGCGAGCAGCTGCAGTGCCACTTCCTTGCCAATTCCGGATGTTGCGCCGACGATGATTGCCTTAGGCATGCTGTTTTTACTTCTCACATCTGTTTCGATCCGTAGCGTTTGTTGCCGCAGAGTATAGTTCTCAAGAGCGTAGCAAAGCGCGCTGGAGGTCAGTTATGGACTGGTTAATGCCGCTTCTTACGGATACGGATTCAATTGGCCACATCCTTTTAGTTTACTCGGTTGTCATCGCACTTGGTGTCAACTTCGTTCTTTTTTGGCATTGACCTGTACGTCTTATGTTCTGGGGAGTTTGCTTTAGCTGATCCAATGGCAACGCTGCGGACAGGTCGATACTCGAAATAAAAAAGTGACGTTGGCAGGCTAGAGTATGCAAACTCTGGTGTGGAACCGAAGTTGGAGGCTATGCGAGCATATTTCGCATTCTCTTGTTCAAAATTCATGATGAATCATGGCAGAAAATGACTGAACGTTGTTCGGCATTTTCGAAATACGCGACACACTTTCGATGTGTAAAAGCATGGATTTGACGAAAGCGTTGAGAACAGTAGCCAACACATTTGTTGAATGTCGGACAGATTTAAAAGGTCGGAATCGGACTAACGACAAGTGCCAATCGTTGTTGCGCTAGCGAACATTACCCTGTGAAGGTTTTTTCGCGTTTATTGCTGTGAGAATCTATCAACATATGATGGAGACGAGTATATGCATACGGCGGTTACGGTACTTTCAAGGCACGTCTTCAAATCTTTTTTGGAAAATAGGTTCTTAAGGAGAGGTTCTATTCTCAATGACAGAGTTCTGTTTTGTAAGAGAATGTGTTACGAAATGATAAAAGTGATGAAAATAAAGATTTATCTAGATATAATTGAAACTGAATGCGGTTAATTTGTTGAAAATCCAAATAATATCCAATATTCTTCTAATCTAAAATTGGGGGTATGAGTATGGCGTGTGATGTTAAACAAAGCAAAGTCTCTATTGGTGCTGCAGGAGAGCATCTGGTCGCAGCTGAGCTCGAGAGAAGAGGTTACAACGTTGGTTTTACGGGGAAGAATGCTCAATTAGTTGACTTGTTAGCCCAACATCGAGAGAGTTTGAAAACTATTTCGATACAAGTGAAGACCACCGTAGTCAAAGCTAGATCTTGGTCCTTAAATGTTAAAAATGAAAAGGTTTACGATCCTAGCTTTGTTTATATTTTTGTGAAGATAATTGAAGATCAGAAGCCGGAATTTTTCATTGTTCCTAGCGAGGTTGTTGCCAAAACACTGGCATCCGACTTCAAGAAATGGATCGAAACTCCAGGTAAGAACGGCCAACCTCACGATCCTGAGAATACACTTAGGAAATTTGATGATCCTGATGGTAAGTTCTTGAACAAATGGGAAAATTTGGAGTATTGGAGGAAATAATTTCTCTAATACCGTAAAAAGACAGGGGGTAAACAGCCTGATTTAAGGTCTGTTCACCTCCTTTTTTTGTTTTGCGGATGGAAGGTGAGGCACTTTATTTTTTAGCTTCTGTACTTTCTGCCGGAGCCGACCAGAACGCCTTCGATCTGGAAGTCGTCGTATTCGCCCGGGTGAATGACCGGGTAGTTGCCGGAGCTGTTTTGCGGATGCAGTTCCGGTTTGCCGTCGACGAACTCAAGCTTTTTGAGCGTGAAGTCCCCTTGCAGGTAGGCGAGCACGATGTCGCCGCGGCGCGGTTCAACGGAGCGATCGATGATGAGAATGTCACCCTCGTAGATGCCGGCATCGATCATGGAGTCACCGCGTGCTTCGATAATGAAAGTCGCATCGCGGTTTTTCACGAAGTAGTCGTTGAGTGACAGGTCGTTTTCGGCATAGTCCGCAGCAGGGGAGGGAAAGCCGCACTGAACCGTCAGGTCAATGAACTTGATGCCTTCGGATTCTTCACCGGGACGAGCGGGAGCCAGTTTCTTGAGTGCCATTGCCCGCTGCGTTGCCGCTTCAAGCAGGGGTCTCATAAAGTTTGCGCCGCCCAGTGACTTGCAGGTGTCGGCAAGCTTCTTGGTCACGCGAACCTGAAGATTGACATCGAGCAACTCATTGGTCAGACGAGGTCTTCCAACCGGTTTGTGTTCTTGGGACGAAGGCTGTTTTTTGCTTTTTTCCATGGGATTCTCGCACTTGCGATTTGTATACGAATAACGTATCCTACCTCAAAACAAGATTCGTATGCAAATGTCTACGCCTATTTTTCTCCATCTGGACGGCAATTCGTTTTACTGCAGCTGCGAGCGGCTTTTCCGTCCCGAGCTGCGTGGCAAGCCTGTTGTTGTGCTCTCCAACAATGACGGCTGCATCGTGGCGCTCACCAAGGAGGCTAAGGCCGTGGGACTCAAGCGCGGCATGCCGCTTTTTAAGGTCAAGGACATTGTCGAAGCCAACAAGGTGGCTGTGCTGTCCTCGAACTACGAACTTTACAACTCGATTTCTAGACGAATGCAGAGGACGGTGGCCGGCATGATTCCGCGCATGGAGTCGTATTCCATCGACGAAGTGTTCGGGGATTTGACGGGGGTTGAAGACGGGGATCCGGTGCGATTGACCGCGTTGGTGCAATCCATACGGCAGCGCGTCTACAAGTGGGTCGGCATTCCGACGTGCGCAGGGATTGCCCCCACCAAGACGCTTGCCAAACTATGCGACCACTTTGCCAAGACCTATCCGGTTTTTAACGGCGTTGTCAATTGGCTGGAGTTGACGCCGGAACGTCAACACAAAGCCATGGCGATTACGCCGATCAAGGAAATCTGGGGAATCGGCTCCAGAAACCGCGAGAGATTGGAAGCCATGGGTGTGAAGACGGTGCTTGATTTTGCCCGGATGGACGCTTCACTCATTCGCAGGCGCTTCACGGTCGTACTTGAACGAACGCACAGAGAAATTCTTGGCGTCTCGTGCATTCCTTTGGAAGATCATCCGCAGCCGCGGCAACAGATTGTTCGGACACGTAGCTTTGCCGTGACGTGCAGCGACATGGACGCCATTCTTGCGGCCGTATCAGTTCACATGGCAGAAGCCGTCAATGTGTTGCGTAAGCAGGGCTGCGCCGCCAAAACGGTCGGAGTGATGTTTCATACGGATCCATTCAAAGCCAACGGCCGTTATCACGCAGTCGTCGAATACAGACCGTTGCAGCACGCGTGCGCGGATGTGATCACGCTTACCCGGGCTGCACACGATCTGGTGCGAGCCTTTTTCAAGGAAGGATACGGGTATAAGAAAGCGGGTGTCATGCTTGCCGACCTGGTGCCGGCTGAACACTCGTTGGTTCCGACAACGCTTTTCGACACGGATGAGATCGAGGTTCTGAAACGCCGAGAGAGGATTCAGGCTTCGATTGAGGCACTGAATGAGAAGTTCGGCGGCAAGGTGGTGACGCTTGCAAGTGCCAAGTGCTCTGCGGAGTGGGCCATGCGGCGCGATTACCTTTCACCGTGTCCGACGACGAAGTGGGACGATTTACTCAAGGTCAACTGAATTGCGGCAGATCTGAGCGTGTCGGAAAAGGCAGGAAAAGTGTGAAGATTACGTTCTGGCAGATTGTGATCTGGCGGAACATAATCTTTAATAGTTAAATCAGGATAATAAAACGCTTGATGCAGGAGCAGCAGATGGGCGACACAGATTTCTATGGTCGCGTCGGTGAACTTGAATCACTGCAGGATGCGTACGACAGCAGAACAGCTGAAATGGCAATTATTTACGGTCGTCGACGCATTGGAAAAACGGCGCTTATCCAAAAATTCTGTGAAGGAAAACCGGCTTTTTTCTACACAGCGAAAGCATGGAAAGATCCGTATCAATTGGATCGTTTTTCACAAGCTGTGGGAACATTTTGCGGAAATCCTCAATTGCGCTATCTCGAGTGGACTTCGGCACTCAGAGCACTTGCGACTCAGCCGTCACCGAGTCGCAAGGTGATTGTCATTGATGAATTTCAGTACATTGCCAAGGAGCGCCCGAGCATACTCTCCGAGCTTCAGGTGCTTTGGGACGAGGAGCTGTCTCAAGAAAACATTCTGCTGGTGCTTTGCGGCAGCGCCGTGTCCTTTATCGCCAAAGAAGTTTTGGGAGAAAAGAATCCTCTTTACGGGCGAGCGAGAACCATCATGAAAGTTCGTCCGCTTCCTTTTCAGACGGTCTCCGAATTTGTGCCTTCTTACTCAGCGGATGACGTTTTTCGCGGTTACGCCGTGTTGGGCGGAATCCCTTATTTCTGGCAGGGCGTGAATCCTCAACTTTCAATGACGGAAAATCTCGCCGCCAATATTCTGAGATCTAACGGTTTTCTCAATGACGAGGCTCAATCGGTATTGAGGCAGGAATTTCGAGATCCTGCCACCTACAACGCCATTCTTCAAACGATTGCCTTCGGTTCAACGTCAAGAAACGAAATTGCGCAGAAGAGCTTGGTGGATACGCGAACGCTTTCCAAATATTTGTCCGTACTGGAAGACATGGATTTGGTTGTGAAGGAATTACCCGTCTTTGCCGGTTCGGGGGAGTTGGGAAATGCGTCTCGAGGACGCTATCGCATTGTCGACCCGTACGTGAAATTCTGGTTCCGGTTTGTAGCCAACAATCCGACTCTGATCATGACGCGGCAAGAGGCCCTTTCAGAATGGAAAGCGACCGTAGAGCCTTGTTTTGCGGATTTCGCAGCGGAATCTTTTGAGCAGGTCTGTCGTCAATACCTGACACAACTGCGCTTTTCCGGGAAGTTGCCGTTTTCTGTGACGACTCTGGGGCGATGGTGGAGAAACGGCACGGAGATTGATTTGGTTGGAGCCGATCACGAAAGACGGCATTGTCTTGTGGCTGAATGCAAGTATCGCAATCAGAAAGTCGGAATAAAAGTGTTGCGTTCCCTCCAGGCCAAATGCGAACAACTGCCGGTTGCGGAGGACGCCGTTTTTCACTATTGGATTTTTTCTCGCATGGGATTTGACGACGTGTTGCTTGATATGGCTACATGGGACCCTTATTTGCATCTTGTCGGGATGGATCAGTTGCTGGATCAAAGGCAATGAGTCGGTAGCAAAGCAGTAAGAGCAATTGATTCCTGATGACAGTTTGGGGCAGGCCATGAAGCCTGCCCCAAACCTAAAAGAGCAGTGAAGTAGGGGCGAACCGTTACTTATTCAAACCCAAAGCAGTCTTAGCTGCAATACGTCCGAACGTCAACACATCGGCAGTAGCATTGCCGCCCAAGCGGTTGCTGCCGTGAACGCCGCCAGTCACTTCACCGGCTGCATACAAGCCTTTGATCACGTTGCCCTTCTTATCGAGCACCTGTGCCTTCGGATTGATATACAAACCGCCCATTGTATGGTGGATAGACGGTGCGCGAGGTGTTGCATAGAACGGAGCCTTTTCGATCTTGCGGTCGAAGAGCTTGCGGCCGAACTTCGGATCGTTCTTCGCTTCAACCATCTTGTTGAACTCTTCAACGGTTGCCTTCAGATTTTCCGGAGGCATGCCAAGCTGCTTGGCCAGACCTTCCAGCGTGTCGTCCTTGTAAATGCGACCGAGCTTAACAAGCGTTTCGACGTTTTCTGCAAACGAGTTGTATTCCTGGACAATGCTCGAGTCATTGATGTCGTAGCACATGGCACCGGGCTGTTTCTTAATGGCAGCCACAAACTCGTCACGGCGAGCGTCTTCCTTCACGAAGCGCAAGCCGTTCTTATTCACGTCAATCACGTCGTCAAGGCCGGACATTTTGCGGGCACGTCCCTGCAAGGCACCGGAACCCGGCGTTGCCAGCGGGTAAACCTGAACGTAATTCATGCCGGTGAGATCGGCACCGATCTTCGTGGCCATGACAATGCCGTCGCCGGTAGCACCCGGCTGGTTTGTCGAAACCATGTCAGGCGTCAAGACGGGCGAAGATTTTTGGCGCATTTCCTTGTTCTGGCTGTAACCGCCGGTGGCGAGAATCACGCCGTATTTGCTCTTGAACTCGTAGGAATTACCCACCTTGTCGCTGGCTTTGACGCCCACGACTTCCCCGTTGCGGTAAATGAGTTCTTGGGCACGCATACCGGTGATGATCTTGACGCCTTCCTTATTGGCGGCCTTGAGCAACGGTTCAATGAGTCCGGTCCCGGCGGGCGCGTCAACTTGGTGTGTACGCTGCCAAAGAGCACCGGCACCTTGACTGACTCGATCCATCACAGGCGTACCGTGCTTTTGCATCCAGTGAAGTGTTTCAAGCACATTTTCGGCATAGGTACGAATCAGGGGAATATGTCCCACTTTGTCGCCACCGTTGTAGGTCTGCAAGGCATGCCATTCGGGGCAGTCAAAAAGCGTCTTGCTGCCGCTCTTCAAATACGCTTCGTACTTGGCCTTAACGTCGGCCATCAGTTTGGCGTGATCCGCGTTGGCCGGTTTTTCGTTGATGGCCTTAACGACGGCATCCTTGAGGGTGTCCGTCATCGGAAGCAGTTTTTGACGTTCCGGATCAGCGGCATTGAAAGCGCTGGCGCAGCGAAGCGTATTGCCGCCGATCACAGGCATCTTTTCCAGCACAACGATGTTGTATTTGCCTGCTTCGGCCGCAGTCACCGCAGCTGACAGACCTGCACCACCGGAACCGACGATGACAAGGTCATAACTTTCGGTCTTCGTACCGTTGAACTTCTTGATCTTGACGGGGACGGGGGTCTGCAACGCAGCCAGATTGACGCCGGTTTTTTCCAATGCGGCAATAACAGCCTGTTTGAATGCGCCGCTCGTGACCGTCGCGCCGGAAACAGCATCCACATTGACGGTCTGATAATCAAGGATGTCTTTGGTCATTGTGCGAATGGCCATGCCACCCATCAGATCGGTTTCTGTGTGGCCGGGAACCTTGATGTCGGTGATTTTGTCTTTGCTAACCGTGACTTCGACATTGAGGTAACCGTTGTTGCCGTAGACCTGAGCTTTGTATGTACCCGGTTTAAATTGAGCTTTGCCGACCTTCTTACCCTGGGAGGCATCCAGGGCCTGGTTGACAGCCATCAAAATGCCCTTGGAAGAGACACTGGCACCGGTGACGGCGTCCACCTTGGTTGAGTTGGCCTTTACGATCTTTGCCGGCAACGTTTCAATTGCTTTGGTACCCACCCCGGGCGTTTCGTTGTGTTTCACAACTTCGACTGCCGTAATCTTGCCGCTGTCGATTGCGACCTTAACAGTCATCGGGCCGTTGTGGCCCGGAACCGTCTGAGTGTAGGTCGCTGCAGACGCGCTGATGGCACAAAAAGCCATTGTTACGGGAAGAACTATCTTTTTCAATGTAAAGCTCATCTTTACCACTCCTCAGTGACGAACTTGATTGGGCATATTAAGCCTTCTGCGTAATATGCTACTCCCACAGACATGCAGTGGCTATAGAGGATTAACTCCCTGGTTTACGTGAATGAGGAAGAAAAAGGAAACAAGGCACCAAAGTGGGTTTATATTTTTAAATCTTTTTTGAATTCGGGAACTGGAGTTGATTTGTTGACTTGATACGATTTCCAGCTCAAAAAGAGCAACAAGCCGAAGCTCGTATCCTTGTTGAGTTTGCGGCTAAATCAGAAACTTACTTAGCCGCGAGCGGATTTAAGCTTCAATTGAAGTGCTGAACGAGAAATTCTGAGGGAAGGTGGTGACGCTCGCAAGTGCCAAGTGTTCTGCGGAGTGGGCCATGCAGCGAGATTACCTCTCACCGTGTCCGACGACGAAGTGGGATGATTTGCTCAAGGTCAATTGACCTCAAAAAAAACCGCTTGCGCTCGACGTGGATGGCAGAACGCTTGCGGTTTCGTTTGTCGTTGATCAGCTTGCGTTGCTTAACGCTTTTGAGCTGATGGCACTAGGACCGAAGGAACTTTGGTTGAGGGGATTTCATCTCTGGGAGTCGGCTGCGGAGGCTGATTGGCCGAAGCTGCCGTAGGTGAGTCACAGACGAAGTCAATGGTGGCTGTGGCGCTCTTGTCGTTGTTGCCGTCATTGAAGCGAGACTTGAGCAAACGGAATTTGAGATCCTTGTCCGCACAGAATTCCTGAGCTTGTTTGATCAGTTCAACACGAACAATGCCGCCGTTGTCGGTGGATTCACTCGAAGCGCTGATCGTGTATGTATTGTTTCCGATTTCGACGAAATCTGTGTATTCGGGACTACTGGCGCAGCCGGCAAGAAGCAGGGCTGAGGAGAAGGCGAGAGCCAGATTGAGACGACGGTTGAGCATGAGCGACCTCTCGAAAAAAGTACTACCTGCTTTGATTCTAACGAGACGCGGCCATTACAAAGACCGTGAAAATTGCAACAAACGTATAGTTCCGAGAAAGGCAAAGGAAAAGGACAGTTGTAATTTTTTTGTAATGACTTCCTTTCAGCTGCGTAACGAATTTGTTAGTTCTGCTTCCTAGACTTGATTTGTAGAGGTCTTTTTTCCTGAAGACCTGCAACATCAATACAGGAGAGAACAAGATGACCCAGAGCACACTGCAGAGCTCACGCAGGGCGTTTCTGAAAACCGGAGCTGCGGGCGTCATGACGCTCGGCGTCGGCGGTATGGCGCAAGCTGCCACAACAGCCAAGGCATTACCGAAGTGGGATAAGGAGTTTGACGTTATTGTGGTCGGCAGCGGTTTGGCCGGCTATTGCGCAGGCATCACTGCGGCCGAACTGGGACGCAAGACCGTCATTCTGGAAAAAATGGCTGTTCCCGGTGGTTCATCTGTGATCAGCGGCGGTACGTTTGCGGCTTGCAATACCAAGCGTCAACAGAAGGAAGGCGTCAAAGACAGTGTTGAGCTGTATGTAAAAGACGTTCTCAAAGCGGGCGGTCGTCTCAATGTGCCTGAACTGGTGCAGACCATGTGCGAACAATCCAACGAGGCTTTCGAATTTCTTGTAGAACGTGGGGCGCAGTACAACGAAGAATTGCGCAAGGTGGCAGGCCACACTGTGAAGCGTTGCTTCCAGCCGCTTTACAACAACGGTTTGAGCGTGATCCAGCCGTTGCATCGTCATTATCTGAAGCTCAAGAACACGAGTCTTCAGCTTCGCACCAAGGTTGACGAAATCATTCGCGATCAGAAGGGACGGGCAGTAGGCGTTAAGGTCCGCGAAGCCTACATTTTTGATCCGGAAAGCAAGGCGGATGACCGTCTGAACAAAACCGGCGTCGTGAAGTTCTACAAGGCCAAGCGCGGTCTGGTGTTTGCCACCGGCGGCTTCTCTCGCGACTTCGAATTCCGTCAGCGCGAATTCCCGCAGTACAACAAAGTGCCGTCTACGGTGAGTTGCGGTGCCACTGCCGGTGCGTTAAAGCTCATGATGAAGGCCGGAGCTCGCTCGATTCACTTGGCGCACGTTCGCTTCGCCATTTCGATCGGCTTTGAAGACATTGAAAAGGGCATTCTGGTCGATCAGCGAACGGGTAAGCGCTTTATCAATGAAGGCGCACCGCGTATGGGCTTGTCGTACAAGATCATCGATACTGTGAACGCAGGCAGCGATTGGCCGGCATTGATTTATGACGAGGCGGGCCTGGCAACGCTCTATGACCGTGAAAAACTCAACATCATTCTCAATAACGGCGAAATGCCGAAGTTCGACACTTTGGAAGCGCTTGCCAAGCACTTCAAGATTCCTGCGAAGGAAATGATCGAAACGATCAATCGTTACAACGGCTTCCTGAAGAACAACAAGGACGAGGATTTTGGCAAAGACTTCAAGAAGACGCACGCCGTGCCGATTCTTAAAGGTCCGTTCTACGCCTGCCCGGTTTACCCGAAATTCAACTACTCGCAGGGCGGCATTGCCATTGACGCACGTACCCGTGCGATCAGCGCTGAAGACGATCAGATCATTCCGGGGCTCTTTGTCTGTGGCGAAGCCTCCGGCGGTGTGCACGGTGCAGTTCGTGTGACCGGCTGTTCAATGTCTGACTGCGCCGTGTTCGGCCGCATTTCCGGCCGCGAAGCCGCTCAGATGCCTGCCGTTTGACTTGAGGGAGTACCGAAATGAAAAAGACAACGTTGATTGCCATGACTCTGGCTGCGTCCCTCGTGTTGGTGACGGGAAGCGTGAACGCAGCTCAAACGATGAAGCCTTTCCATAAAGGGGTTTCGTGTGAAGCCTGCCATGGAGAGAAGGCGCCGACGGCTCCGACGAAGACCGATTGCTCGTCGTGCCACGGCACACCTGAAGACGTGGCCAAACTGACTGCGGGCAAGTACAAGAAGTACTACAACCCGCACGATTCGCTGCACTATGCAACGTACTCGGACTGCGTGGCTTGCCATCGCGAACATCAGCCTTCGCGTTTGGACTGCAACAACAGCAACTGCCACCGCGAATTCAAGTACAAAGTGCCGTAATGCACTGATCTGACATCTCACTCTCAAAACCGCGGCAACGAGAATGTATTTTCGTTGCCGCGTGTTTATTGGGGCAGCGTTTCCATTCGATAACCGATGCCGGAATGGCTGACAATGCCGCAATCGTCCTGCATGCCCGCCGCCCGAAGTTTTTGGCGCAATCGAGCCAGCGTAACCCGCAGATATTGAACGTCTTGCTGTTGGCTATTGCCCCAGACATGCGCGATGATCTGTTCGTGAATCAGCACGGAGTTAACGTGCCGCATAAAGTACTCCAGCATGCTGAATTCAACGGCCGAAAGCTTGATTTCTTTGTCTTCAAACCAGACTTGACGCGATGCTGTATTGAGTTTCAAGGAGCCGTTGACGATTTCTTGATCAGGCAGCTTATGCGTGGAGGAGAGGCGTCTTAGAACGGCACGTACGCGACCGAAGAGTTCCTCCAGCGCAAAGGGTTTGGGTAGATAGTCGTCCGCTCCCAAATCAAACGCGCGGATCTTATCTTCAATCTGGTCTTTGGCCGTGAGCAAAATGACGGCACAGTTGCTTTTTCGACGGATGCGCGTCAAAACGTCATAGCCGTCGAGTCCGGGCATCATGATGTCCAAAAGCACCAGATCCGGCTGATGATCTTCAAACACCTGTAGGGCACTGGGACCGTCGACGGCACAGATCACTTCGTAGCCGAGACTTGCAAGATTGATCGACAGCAACCGACGGATTTTCGGTTCATCATCCGCAACGAGAATAAGCGGTTGGGACATGGTCAGTTTTGCTCCTCAATGCTCACTGTGAATGTGCTGCCGTGCTTTGGCTTGCTTTCGACGGTAATGTCTCCGCCGTGGGCTCGAGCCAAGCCTCGGGAAATCGTCAAACCCAGGCCGGTTCCGCCGGCTATGCGGGTCATCGACATGTCGATCTGATGGAATTTTTCAAAGATTTTTTCCTGAGATTCCGGTGCAATGCCGATGCCGTTGTCTTTGACGGCAAATCGTACCTGAGTTCCGCTGCGAGTGACATGCACGCTGATGCTTGGAGTGGTGTCGCAGTAGCGAACGGCATTGGCAAACAGATTGATGAGAATTTGCCGCAGACGATCCGGATCAGCAAAGACTTCAGCCGCATCCTTTTCAAAGTGAGATTCAAAATCAGCCGACTGTGCCGCCGCTCTTCTTGCTTCCTCAATAACGGTACTGGTTTTGATCAGACGACGGCGCAAAACGATGGCTCCGGCTTCGATGCGTGACAGGTCGAGCCAGTCGCGCACAAGCGTTTGCAAACGATCGATGTCTTCAACCAGCCCGTCGATCAGTTCGGACTGCATTTCCTTTGTCCAAGCGACGTCTTTTCGGGCTAGCGTTTCAGCCTGCATGCGAAGCGAAGCAAGAGGCGTTTTGAATTCGTGAGCGGCGACGGAAATCAGAGAATTCTTCATCACGTCGAGTTTGTGGGCTTCGGTAATGTCACGCACGACGACACCCATGCCGATGAGCGCACTTTCTTCTTTGACGGCAAACGAAGTCAGTAACCAAACTTTGTCGTCGGATTCCACCAACGCAAATGTGGTGTTGGGTTCCGAGAGCATTTTGATGACGGCTTCGACGCTGTCCGGGTTTTTCTTTTGAACGGCGCGAATGAAGTCCTCACGCGTGAGTGTCTGTACTTGGGATTCAAGGTTTACAAACTCGAGAAGACGGTGATTGAGCAAAGAGAAATTGCCGTCACGGTTCAGCAAACCGAAACCGTCACGCATGGAGTCAATGGCGGCTACCAACGTAGCTGTCCGTTCCTTGACGCGGTTGTCGAGCAGGGTGTTTGCCGCAAGCAGTTCCGTTTGTGCCTGTTCAATAGAGTAGGCCATGCTTTCAAACGTTTGAGCAAGGGCTTTGACTTCGGTGGGCGCCCTTGGCGAGAGTGTCACGGAGTGGGCCTTCTTGTATTCATGACGTTGCAGGAATCCAGCTTTAGCTCCCAGAGCCTCAATTGCCAGCGCGAGTTTGCCTGAAATCGTGTTGGAGATGAGCACGACAAGAAGAATCACGATAAACACCAAGGCCGCACTTGATGCGAGCCACTGGTGAAAAATCGCATTTTCTTCAGCCTGAGGAATGCTCAACCAGACGTACCATGAAGGTGACGCCAGAATGGCTGCCGTGGTGACAACAGGTTGCTTTGTCAGCGAAGAGTCGTGACGTATCAGTCGGATCAGACCTGGGACGAGATTTGCCTGCGAAACGGCTTTGATGTCGAGAGCCTCGGGATGGCTTAACGCTGACCATCCGGGAGCGTATATGGCATGCCCCCGATCGTCAGTTACGACGGCGTAGATGCTTTTATCGAGTCCGGCACGTTCAATGATGGTGCCGATCTTTTCCAGATCCAAAGCACCCAATACAAAGCCGTCAAAGTTGCCTGATTTGTCGAAATAGGGGGCAACGATTGTGCAGAGGAGTTTTTCCGTGCCGCCGATCCCCTTGAGAACAGGTGAAATGTAGGTTCGAGGCTCTTTCAGCAAATTTTTGAAGTGCTCCCGAAAACTGAAGTCGGCGCCCACCATGGATTCACCACGGGCGTTGAATTCGGGGTGAAAGGCAAGTGTCGTCGCACGCCTGTCGGCAAAGTACATGTTGATAAAGCCGGGGAATTGACGATAAAGCGCAACGAGAATGGCGTCGAGCTTTTCTTTGCTTCGTTCTCCGCTTTGCGTAATTTGGAAAGCGGCGGCCTCAATGCCTCGCCTGTGCATTTCCACAAACGACTCAATTTGATCGGCGATTTGTTGCGTGGAGACGCTCTGGTGTTCCTCTGCCTTCCGAATTTCAGCCTGCAGAAGCCAACTCTGGTATCCGATCAGAACACAGATGGGTATCAGGGCGACGGTTAGAAGAGAAACCAGAAGTTGGTATCGGTGGGAGCGGATGGGCATGGACTTCAATGGGCACGAGGCAATTCGTAGGCACGAACCTCCACTTTATCTCAAAGCTTCGCCAAAACAAACAAATGGCTGCCGGATTTTGCTTATTACATCTGACTTCCACGAACGATGTCTAGAAATCTTTCGCGAATACTGCCGCGCTGCTCTCATTTTTATTTCCTTCTTGGCTATTCAATCTGCAAAGGATTGAACACAGCGCGGTATACGGACTCAGGTACGTTTGTCGGCATATTGATGCCAACAAAACCAATTGTCAGCTTCATCGAATACTGTTCTTAAGGCAGGGAAAACAACCGTCAACAGGCGTAGATTAGGAGATGAAGAAACGAACAGGGATTAGTTGTATGCAACGATAAAAACGATCTGTTTGATGGCGTTGCTCAATGTTTGATTTACAACACTAGAGGTGACTAGGCCTCATTCGTTTCAATGCCCTGAGATTGCGCTATTTTGGCTCGAATACGATCGGCACCTTCCAAAATGTTATTGCGAACACACTCGTTGACTTGTTCCGGAGTGGCCTTGTCAGAAGAAAAGACATCAACAATCTTTTCGTGAACCTTGATTGCATTTTCGAAGGCTAACTCGTCAAATTGAGAATAAACGGAAAACCATGTTGAAAGACCTTTTAGTCGCATGGCCTCTTCAGTAAGAAATGCATTGCCGCATCCGTTTATCCAGACCTTGTGAAAAGCGTCGTGTGCTTTTAGATAGGTCTCGCGGTCCTTAGCCTGATAAGCCTGTGCCATATCGTACAGGCAGGTCTTGAGTTGGTGCACTGCTGTTTTGTCACGCTGAAACGTTTTCTCCGCAGCTAATCCCTCGAGAACAGCGCGAACATCGTAGATATTTTTGATTTCACGCAACGTCAGCACTCGTACAAAAGCTCCTTTGCGACTGAAGATTTGTACGAATCCTTGACGCTCAAGCTCACGAAGCGCTTCTCGGATAGGGCTACGGCTCACATTGAAGCGTTTTTGTAGCTCTGTTTCACGCAGAGCAGATCCAGGTTCGATGCGAGCCATCACGATGTCATCTTTGAGCCTGGCAGTGATCTGCTCAATGATGAGGATCGGGCGAATATTTTCACTTTCCATTGTTGCAATCCAAGCAAATTAACAAACCAGTATATCCGAGTGTCGACTGTCGGCAAAGTTTCCGTGTTCATTGCTTGATTATTGTCAACTGTCGGCAGTCGGCTGTCGACAGGCGACAAAAATCTGACTAAGATTTGTCTTGTCAAAAGGAATATCCCCTCCTTGAGATACCCAGAAACAAATCCAAAGGGTCACATCATGAAAATCAAATCATTGAAAGCCATTCCCATTCACTACCCGCTTGATGAAATTTTTCGTGCCGGTACATACCAGGTGAAAAATCGATACACGATTGTTGTAGTCGCAGAATTTGAAAATGGCGTTGTTGCTGAAACCTACGGCGGCGATGAAGACATGGTTCAAGAGCGGGTTGTTGGGCTAATCAATAAGGAATTCCAGCCGTACCTCGTTGGAGCCGATGTGGACTGCCGAGAAGACATCGCCAAAATTCACGATACGCTCATGAATTTGCCGATTGACCTTGGTTATCGTGCTTTAGTTGATCTGGATATGGGGCGACACGGGATTCAGCAGCAGGCCCTGTCCTTAGTTGACGATTGCCTGTGGGATGGCCTTGGAAAAATCAAGAATCTGCCCGTTCACGAATTACTTGGTGGCGCCAAACGTATGCAGATGCCTGTGATTTCCATCGGCGGGTATTACCATGAGAACGACCCGGTAGGGACGGCAGATGAGGCACGTGAGTTGCACGAGGTGTACGGTGTTGCGGGTCTGAAGATGAAGGTTGGCCGTATTGCTTACGAAAAAGATGTCGAGCGCATTGAAGCCGCTTGGAATGCGGCAGGGCGCGACTTTCTGATCGCAGTTGATGTCAATCAGGGTTGGACGGTTGCGCAGGCAAAAGAGTTCTGCAAAAAAGCTGAAGGATTAGGGTTGGCCTGGCTTGAAGAACCGGTTAAATGGTACGACTGCCTTTCGGGCCTTGCCGAAGTCACGAAGAGTACCTCAATGGTGATTGTGGCAGGGCAGGGTGACATTAGCGAATATCGCAGTATGGATTTAGTGCGTAATGGCTCCGTTCGACAGCTCAACACCGATATGACACTTGTGGGTGGCATTACGAGCTGGATGCGCGTTGCAGACTTTGCAAAGAACTACGGCGTAACGTTGGGGCACCACGAGGAACCGCAGGTTTCGATTCAAACGTTGTGTGTTGTTGAAGATGCTGCACCGGTTGAAATCTTTGCCAATCCAAAACGAGATCCTCTTTGGCGCAAAATCATGAAGAATCCTCTGAAGATCAAAGATGGTCTTGTGGAAGTGCCGGATGGTCCCGGTCTCGGAATCCCATTGAACTGGGATTTCATCAATAAGTACCGCGCCGATTAATTCTCCAAAAAGGGTTTGTTCCCTTCTCAGGGTGCCTGACAGTCGGCCGAATCGCCCTCTGCTCAGGCACGTTTTTTAGGAGCAGAAAATCATGACCGCTTCCTCATCTGGGCTTTCTCAAAATAAGAAAATTGAGTTCTGGAGATGGTTCGCGCCGCTGGCAACACTCTTGATTATCTGGTGCATTCCTTGCCCTGAAGGATTAACACAGCAGGCATGGCATTTGTTTGCCATTTTTGTTGCGTTGATTGTGAGTGTTTTGACCGAACCACTTCCCACAGGAGCCATGTCATTTATTGCACTGGCACTTGCAATTTTTTCGAACTCGTTAACGTTAGGGCAGGCATTAAAAGGGTTTTCTTCTGGTTCAGTCTGGCTGATTGTGAGCGCTTTCATTTTGTCGATCAGTTTTGTGAGTTCCAATCTCGGTCGACGCATTGCGTACAAGATGCTCTCTATTTTTGGGAGTTCTTCGTTGGGTGTTGCTTATGCTTTGAGTTTTGCTGATCTGATCATGGCTCCTGCGATGCCGAGCGTAACGGCCCGGTCTGGCGGCATCATCTTGCCGATTGTGAAATCCATCAACCTTGTAATGGGATCCAAACCGGGTGAAAGTGGCAAAAAGATTGGTGATTTTCTAATCATGGCATGTTTCCAGATCACTCCAATTACCGGAGCTTTCTTTCTTACCGGTATGGCTGCGAATCCCTTATGTGCAGAACTCGCAAAACAGAGTTTTGGTGTTGAAATTCAGTGGATAGACTGGCTGATTGCGGCCTTTGCTCCGTGTCTTGTTTGTTTCGCACTGGTGCCATATTTGGTTTACAAAATTGTTCGTCCAACAATGACGCACACGCCGGAGGCTAAAGCAATGGGACGCGAGGAGCTCATACGCATGGGCCCTATGAGCCGTACCGAAAAAATTGTGCTCGTTGGCTTTATTGGCGCCATGATCGCGTGGGGAACCTGTTTGTGGACAGGATTGAATGCAAATGCGATAGGAATTGGTTTGGTTGCTTATCTTTTTGCCACTGGTGCTCTGAAATGGAATGAAGTACTTCAAGAAAAAGGAGCTTGGGATACGCTAATTTGGTTCGGTACGATCGTTGGCCTGGCAACTGGTCTAGCGTCATTGGGTTTTATCAAGTGGATGAGCGATTCTCTTGCAAATAGCCTGACCGGTTTTTCTTGGGAAGTTGCGTTTTTGATGCTTGGCGTTGCTTACATCTACGTGCATTACATATTTGCAACGGCGGTGGGGCATACCGGTGCTTTGTATGTTCCTTTTGCCGCAGTTGCTATCGGCGCGGGAGCACCGCCTGTGATGACAGCCATTTGCTTTGGTCTGTATTCCAACATCATGTGGAGTTTGACAGAATACGCGGGTGGGCCTGGCCCTCTGTATTACGGACAAAATTACTTTGCCCGTCCTCGTTTTTACCGTATTAATTTCGTTGTTGTAACTGTTAATACTGTACTGACACTGGTTATTGGAATGTTCTGGTGGAAGTTGATAGGACTTTATTGATCAGATCAGCAAATAATACGTGTTGGTTAGTTTTAATGGTCTAAAAGGTTTGCGCATCTCGACGGGAAATTCTTACCGTTGAGGTGTGCTTTTTTTTCGTATTTTGAATTCATAAGCTTGACAAAGAAAGCCAACTCATCTGGGGCTGTTTTTTTGGAAAACAGGTTTTCATGAGGATTTGAAACGTTGTCGAGGATTGTCGCCTTTAAGTAACCCATGTTGACAAGAAAAAAGCTCCCACTCAGTTCTTTTATTGGTTAACCCAGCCTTCGAGGATTTTCGTTTGCGCTTCGTATGTACTGCGTTCGAAATGGAATTCGAGACTGCCAAACGTGTAAGGCCAGTGTTTATGCTCAAAGCTATACCATGCTGGATGGATTGGGAGCAAAAGAGGCCGATTGGCCCAAATGCTCGATCATCCTCAACACGTCGAGCTCATCCGGGATCTGAATGTAGAAAAGTCGTCAGACGATCCGCTGGAGAATTTCCGCCAACAGTTCGCGAATAGAGTTGAGACAAGGCGAATCGTACCGCGCTCTCAGATCGAGTATTGGAGTTCAGGAAACGACAGAACGGTACTTCACCATTTTGCCAATCTGGCACTGATCAACGCTTCGGAAAACGTGGGAAAACAGCAATAAGACGACGGATCAGAAAGCGACACAACTTTACGACAATCCGTCAGCAAAGCTGCTTTGGCTGGCTTCGTCTGCACGAGCGACAGCGAATCAGCAGGCGCAGCTTGCCAAGCGCTTGTGTACGGTAGAAACGGACCGTTTTTGGGCTGACTACATCGCATCGTTTGCCGAGCACGATTGGTTGGGCTCGTAGCCGGAGTGTTTTTGTGCAGGCGGAAAATGAAAAAAGCTCGGCCCTCCAATGGTAGAGAGGACCGAGCAAAAGCCGTAAGGCCTTCAAAGGAAGGCGCATTATAACGGAAAGACTAAATCTGTCAAATGGGGCGAAAATTTTTTTGAAGTGCCTTGACACTTTCCGTCTCGTCCACGAGTAGCTGATAGACCGGTAACGCATGTGCGGAACAATCGTGCAAGTGTTGCAAGAAGAGCGCATTAGTTGAAACCGGTATGAGGCAATCGGTGAACGGAGTTGCAACCACACTCAAAAACGAACGGTGTGCATAGCATCAGTCGAGCACGCGGCAGTCGATGTCGTAACCGTATTTACGAATGTGCTCGACGGTGTCCGATTCATCGAGCAGATCAGTGTGATTGATCTCGTCACAGAGACCGGATTTGGAGTGTCCTTTGGGGGTGGTGTCGAAAAAGACGTGGCCGAGAAATTGCACAAGAACGCTGAGCACGCAGTATGCGACTCGGTCCGCGCGGTCATCTTGCGACGTGAAAAGAACCGTGAACCCTTGATCTGGTCCACCGTCAATGGACAGGCATGCCGACGATGCGCCCGGTTGCGGGCGTGGGCAGATGGTCGTCCCGGTCCTTTTTCTCATGAAGATAGGCTTCAAGAACGTCGACTTCGAGGGGGCCGGTTTCCAGAATCTTGGCGTGTTGCCCAAGCATCGAGAAATGGTCGCCTCCGCCGAGAAGGTAGGCGATCGTAACGATGCGATAGACATTCTCAGGCACAATCGGCGCCCAGACGCCTTCTTTCGTGCGTATTTCAGCGGACACGATGCGTTTGCCCACGGGGGCCGCAGGATTGATTCGATAGCGAAGTCCCGCAGTTTGTAGGAGTCTCGGGCCAATCACGTCGGGCTCCGAGATGCCGTGTTCGAGTGCCTCCCGGAGTACTGCGCCCGAGACGTCGGCCACCTGAATACGGTTCCCGAAGGGGTGAATATCGAGCAGATCGGCGTGGGTGACGGGGCCGATGGGCATGGCAGCTCGTACGGCACCGCCGTTTAAAATCGCCGCGACTGCACCTCGAGAGCGGCCCCAGGCGAGAAACGCATCGGCTGTCGCCATTCCCGAGAGGCAGTCGCCTTCACGACAGGGATCGAGCCCGTCGGGAAGCGTTGACGTGTTGACGCCCACGAAACGCTCCTGATCGGTGCGAATGGCCTCAATCGACTGGACAACGAATTCGTGCATCGCTTCGTCGCGACGAAGGCTCGGTACGAGTTCTTCGAGATCTCCCCGGAACTGCACGATGCGGCCCGCGTCGTCAAAAGAAACCGTGAGCCGTCCGAGATAGCGTGTCGAGCGCCCCGCCTGTACCACGAGCGTCTTTGAGCCGTCGTCATGCGCGATGACCGTCGGGTAAGGACCTTCCGAATGCGGATGAACACCGAGAACGCTGTGGGTGTGGCCTCCGACGATCACATCGATAGCAGGCACAGCGCGGGCAAGCGCCTGATCGGCTTCGTAGCCCACATGCGTCACCGCGATGATGTGCGTGACGCCCGCTTTTTCCAGTTCCGCCGCGGCACGCTCAAGCGCCTTGGTACGGTTGGCAAAATCCGTGTTGGGGCAGGCTTCGGAAATATCCTTTCCTTCGTCGTTGGCCAGACCGATGATGCCGACTTTGACGCCGCTGAGGTCTTTCACGACGGTTGACGGAAGCGGGACTGTCGAGAGAGGGCAGGCGGGATTCTTTTTAAGATTCGCGGCGAGAACCGGGAAGGGCAGGCCCTTTACGTATTGAGCAAGCGTTTCGCATCCCAAGTCAAATTCGTGGTTGCCGAGTGTCACCGCGTCCCAGGGCATTTGGCGCATAGCTGCCCTTGCCCAAGGCATGCCGCCCGTTCTGAAAAAGTGAGTCCCCTGCCAAAAGTCACCGGCATCAAGCGCCAGCACGCCTTTGCCCTGGACCTTCGCCTTTGCTTTCTCGTCGGCTACAAATGCCGTAACGCGTGCAAGACCGCCCACTGCGTTGGTGTCGTCGTAAACGGGCCCGCGGTCATTGACGCCGGCCGCCGCCGAATGGACGTCGTTGGCGTGCAGAATTGTCAAGTCCCAGGCGAAAGAGTTGAGGGAGGCTAAGGATCCGACGAGCGTACAGGCGACGGCAAAGAAAGTGCGTCGTAGTGAATGAATGGGAGCGCAGGCGAGCGACATGGTGTTTCCGAAACTAGGTGCGAGGATTCTACTGCCGGAGACATCAAGCTGCCTTTGCAGGGCTGACGAAAGGAGGATGGAGTTGAGCCGTCGTGAGCTCTTTCTTCTGATTTCGCATCGTTAAGTACGCCGATAACAGCAGACTTCATACCGAAAAGGAATTTCTCAGGGATCAGGACTACGCCGTTTATGTTGAAGGTTTGATCTGACGGAGCAAAGCGCTCTTGCCGAGCAAAAAGTTCTTTGGAGGAGGTCTCCGTCGAGTCCTCGCAGACTACCTGTAAGTCATCGTTCGTGAACTGCTTTTCATATAAATCCGCGAGGAAACCCGCGGCTTTAGCCGCGGGAGGAATCGCGGCTCTAAAAATGATAATATGTGTCCATGCTGGAATTAGTTTTTAATCGGAATTGTGTTTACCAGACTGCATACCATGTGGTATGGTGCCCTAAGTACCGAAGATCAGTATTGACGGGAGCTGTTGCCGATTCTTTGCGTCTTCTTTTAACAGAAGTGTGCAACGAAAACGGCTGGGTGATTCTGAGTCTGGAAATTCAGCCGGATCACATTCATCTGTTCGTCAGCATACCTCCCTCGAAAGCTGTTTCGGACGCCGTTAAAAAGCTAAAGGGAACTACGGCACGCAAGTTATTCCTTCAGCACCCCGATTTGAAAAAACAACTTCGGGATGGACATCTTTGGTCTCCATCCTACTATGTAGGCTCAGCTGGCAAGGTCAGCGCAGAAACGATAAGGCAGTACATTGAAAGGACTGAACACATCAGAGGACGCAGGTAGTCTGGTAGAACGTTCCAAGGACATTCGTACCGCGTGTGTCGTCCTGGACATGGACAACGATGCCTTTGAAAAATTGCAGCGCACCCAAGAGCTCTTTCGTCGCGCTTGCAATTTGCTCGTTGACATTATCCGTGAGGACACCGAAAAGAAGCTGCGCCTATGGCAACGTTTCAACCTGCACCACGCCGGCTACTACCGCGTACGCGAAGCTGTACCGGAACTGGGTGCGCAGCTCGTCTGCAACGCCGTGCGAGCCGTGTCTGCCGCTTACAAGACCCTGCTGTCCAACAGTCCGAAATACGTAAAGGACAAGAATCTGGAGTTGCCAAAAATCGTCTTTAAAAACGTTGGCATCCATCTGGACGCGCGTACTTTGACATTTTCGAAAGATCGCACTACAGCTACCGTCTTTACAAGCCGGAAGCGCGTCTCGGTGCGCCTCTGCCCCGGAACTTTTCAACAAGACATTTTGTCGAACGGCAAGTGGCGCGAGTGTAATCTGGTCTACAAAAAAGGACGAAAAGGCAGCAAGGGAAGCTGGCAGCTGCATATCGCTGTTGAGTGCGATCTCAAATTGCCAAGTTTGAAGAATCTAAAAAAGGAGGAAATTCTCGGAGTTGATGTCGGTGAAAACAACATGGCAGCCACTTCGGACGGCAGTCTGTTCAAAGCCGGCAAATTGAAAAATGACCGCGATAAGTATTTGAGTCACAGAGCTCGTCTTCAGCGCAACGGTTCGCGTAACGCCAAACGGAAGTTACGCCAAATCTCAGGCCGAGAAAGACGACATGTGGAACACGTCAACCACAATGTCAGCAAGACAATCGTGCAGAAAGCCGCACAAAGCGGCAAGCGGCTGATCGTATTGGAGGATCTCACGCACATTCGCGAGAGAATCAAGGCCGGACACAAGGTGCGGGCAAGACTGCACCGATGGCCGTTTCGAGAGCTGCAGCAGATGATTGTCGACAAAGCCTCACGAATAGGGATGAGGGTGATGTTTGTGGATCCAAGGTACACAAGCAAAACGTGTTCCTCGTGCGGTGCGATTGGAAAGAGAAAGAAGCACCGGTTCGAATGTCACTGTGGTTACCGAGCGCACAGCGACCTGAATGCAGGTCGAAATCTGCACGGTCTGGGCTATCTGCTGATGACCCAGGGGTCGGACGTAAACAGGCCTAATGCGACATTACGAATGTGATAGTTGCAAAGCCTGCGACATTAGTCGCGGGTTGTTTACTAACGTGAGGCTATGGATTGGATCTTTTGTCGTTTTATTTAAAAATTTCCATAACCATACTTGGGAAATTTTGCTAAATTTCCCAAGTATGGTTATCCAACTTAAGAAAAATATAATCCCGCGTGACCTTGCCAATTTAATCCTGCCGGCGATGCCGCCCAAAGCTGTTGTGATTTACGGACCTCGTCGTGCCGGAAAAACAACGCTGGTGAAATCCTTACTCGGGCCGGAAGCAGGAAAGCTTCGACTGCTCAATGCAGATCGAGCTGCCGATGTTCGTATTCTTCAGGGACTGGAGTCCGGTGGGGACATTGATGTTTTTCTGAACAGTGCAGATACCATCGTCATTGATGAAGCTCAGCGCGTACCGAACATTGGGCTGATTACCAAAATACTGGTTGATGCCAACCAGCGCACAAAACTCTTTTTGACAGGTTCGTCTTCATTCGACCTTGCGAGAGGCGTTCGAGAATCGGCTGTTGGTCGCCTTGTAAATCGACAGCTTTGGCCTTTTTCAGCGAGTGAACTTGCTCGGGAGTTTGGCTGGGGGTATGTTCAGGATCATTTGGAACAATTCCTTGTTTACGGAATGTTTCCTGATAATGTGCTGAACCCGGACGACGCTGTCGAAATGTTGATGGATTTTGTCGGAGATCTGATGTACAAGGACGCTTTTGCGCTTACCCAGGTCAGAAGCCCGACGAATCTCCACAATCTCGTCTATTGGTTAGCTCAGAACGTAGGTCAGGAGGTTTCGTATGACAATCTGGCGCGCGAAACAAAATTGAGCAGTCCGACGATTGAACGGTACTTGGATATTCTTGAAAAGTGCTTCATCATCCGGCGCGTACCTTCGTTTGCTCGTAATTTGGGTAATGAACTGAAAAAAGGCAAGAAAATCTACTTTTGTGACGTTGGCATCCGCAATGCTATCTTGAACGACTTCACGCCTTTTTCGGCCCGTGCGGACGCCGGTGCGCTTTGGGAGAACTTCTTCTTCATGGAGCGGCTCAAGAAGCATGATCTCGAAAGAACTTTCACTCGTCAGTTCTTCTGGCGAATCCGTGGAACGCGTCAGGTAGCCGGCAAAGAAAAGGCTGTTGAATACAGTCGAGAAATTGATTTTATTGAAGCAAAAGATAACAAGCTCGAAGCTTTCGAGTGCAAACTAAATCCTCACAAGAAAGACAGTGGCGGCAAGGACTTTCGAGAAGCGTATCCGAATTGCCCGATTCACGTCGTGTCGCCGTCGAATTGTCTGCCGTTCTTTGAGACAATCAGTCCGTAACGCTTTCTCAGCAGGTTTGGGGGCGGGCAAAAGGCGGATGTGCTAAAAAATCAAGGAAAAACAAGCACAAAGTCAAACGTCTCTGTACAATGCGGGCTCCTTATCAATTTCTAATTTCTGGCCGGTAAAGCCAAAATGACAGTCGATTTACATCCTTCCTATCTCAACGGACAACATCTGTCCGACTACGACTTCGATCTCCCGCTTGAACTGATCGCTCAGTTTCCGCTTGCCGAACGCACGGCGTCCCGCTTGCTGCATGTGAGCGACGACGTGATCGAAGACCTTGTTTTTACGGATCTCAAGCATTTGCTTCGCCCCGGTGATTTGCTCGTGATGAACAACACGCGCGTAATCAAGGCTCGTCTGCGCGGCGTCAAGGAAACTGGCGGCGCCATTGAAGCCATGATCGAACGAGTGACCGGCGAAAACACCGTCATCAGCATGCTGCGCGCAAGCAAAAAGCCCAAGCCCGGTTCCCGCCTGATCTTCACGGGTGAAAACGCAGTTTCCTATGAAGCCGTTGTGGGCGGACGTCAAGGCGAATTTTTTGAGCTCACATTCAATGCGCCGGCGCTGACCGTTCTCGATGCCGTGGGCAAGGTTCCGTTGCCTCCTTATATTGAGCGCGACGCACAGGCTGCTGACGAAGGCCGCTATCAGACGGTGTACGCCAAGTATCCGGGGGCCGTTGCGGCGCCGACCGCGGGCCTGCATTTTTCCGAGGAGCTTCTCAAAGATCTGCGCGACATGGGCGTGCAGGAAACCTTCGTGACGCTGCACGTGGGCGCGGGCACATTCCAGCCGGTGCGTGAGGAGGATCTCTCCAAGCATCAGATGCACGCCGAGTGGTTTGAAATGAGCCAAGAGTGTGCGGATGCGATCAATCAGGCCAAGCGCGAAGGTCGCCGTGTGGTAGCCGTGGGCACCACCAGTCTGCGCGCGATCGAATCGGCGGCTCGAGATGACGGAACGGTTGAAGCCGGTACGATGGACACGCGACTTTTCATTGCGCCGGGCTATCGCTTCAAGGTCATTGACGCCATGGTGACGAACTTTCACCTGCCCAAGTCGACGCTGGTGATGCTTGTGTCAGCATTGGTCGGCAAGGAGCGCATCATGCAGGCTTATCGACACGCCATCGATGAAAAATATCGGTTCTTCAGTTACGGCGACGCCTGTTTCCTGGAAAGAACCCGCCACCACAACGAAACGGAGAACAACAATGGCGCTGCAGTTTGAAGTATTGAAAACAGAAGGAGCGGCGCGCCGCGGCGTAATGACGCTCAATCACGGTGTGGTGCAAACGCCGGTGTTCATGCCCGTGGGTACCTACGGTACCGTCAAGGCGATGACGCCTGACGAACTCGAAGGCATGGGCAGTCAGATCATCCTCGGCAATACGTTCCATCTTTGGCTTCGCCCGGGGCTTGATGTCATTGCCACGCACGGCGGGCTGCATCGCTTCATGAACTGGAATCGCCCGATTCTCACCGACTCGGGCGGTTTCCAGGTGTTTAGCCTTGGTCAATTGCGCAAGATTTCTGAGGAAGGCGTGCGCTTTGCTTCGCCCATCAACGGCGACAAGCTCTTTTTGACGCCTGAAGTCTCGATGCAGATTCAGAAGGTTCTGAATTCCGATATCGTGATGCAGTTTGACGAATGCACGCCTTACATGATCGGCGATCGTCCCGCGACCGAAAAGGAAGCGGCCGATTCGATGCGTCTGTCTCTTCGTTGGGCCAAGCGCAGTCGCGAGGAATTCGATCGCCTCGAAAATCCCAATGCGCTTTTCGGCATCGTTCAGGGCGGCATGTTCCCGAAACTGCGCGAAGAGTCGCTTGCGGGCCTGAAGGAAATCGGTTTCCACGGTTACGCCTTGGGTGGCTTATCTGTTGGTGAACCGAAAGAAAAGATGCTTGCCATCATGGATGCCATCGTGCACCAGATGCCCGAAGACAAGCCTCGTTACCTGATGGGGGTGGGAACGCCCGAGGATTTGGTTGAAGGCGTTTCGCGCGGCATCGACATGTTTGACTGCGTGATGCCCACGCGTAATGCCCGCAACGGTTGGCTCTTTACCCGTTACGGCGACATCAAGATCCGCAACGCCAAGCACAAGAACGACACCCGTCCGCTCGATCCCTCCTGCACTTGCGCAACGTGTCGCGGCTACACCCGCGCTTACCTGCACCATCTGCAGAAGGTGAACGAAATTCTTGGCGCACGCCTCAATTCCATCCACAATCTGCATTTCTACGCCACGATCATGGCGGAAATGCGAAAGGCTCTGGAAGAAGGCACGTTTGCCGCCTGGAAGAAGAAGTTCTACGAAGACCGCGCCAAGGGAACCGATTAACGAAAGAAAAAAATCCCCCGATCAGAATCGAAAGCTGGCCGGGGGAATTTTTTTCGAACGTACCGATTACTGGAGACGGCTGCGTCGATCGCGGACGGCGTGAGCCAGGTTATTGAGCAAAACGACCGTGTCGTCCCAGCCGAGACAGGCGTCCGTGACGCTCTGGCCGTAGACGAGGGGCTTGTCGGGTTCGATCTTCTGGTTGCCTTCGACGAGATTCGACTCGATCATGACGCCGATGATCGAACTGTTGCCGCCGGAAACTTGCTCGCAGATGTTGTTGACCACATTGATCTGTTCGCGGCAGATTTTGTGGGAATTGCTGTGAGAAGCGTCAATCATTACGATTTCGCGGTGGCCGTTGGCCTTGAGCATCTCACAGGCTTTGGCAACGCTTTGGGCGTCGTAATTGGGCTCTTTTCCGCCTCTGAGAATGATGTGACAGTCTTCGTTTCCGGTCGTGGTGACAATGGCCGAGATGCCGCCCTTGGTAACCGACAGGAATGAGTGGGAGTGTTCGGCGGCGCCGATGGCGTCGACGGCGACCTTGATGTTGCCGTCGGTGCCGTTTTTGAAACCGACAGGGCAGGACAGACCGCTGGCAAGCTGGCGATGCGACTGAGATTCGGTTGTGCGTGCGCCGATGGCTCCCCAACTCACCAGATCGGCAATGTACTGCGGCGTGATCATATCCAGGTATTCGACGCCGGTGGGAAGACCGAGAGCCACAATGTCGCACAGCAGTTCACGGGCGATGCGCAATCCGTGATTGATGCGGCAGCTGCCGTCCATATCCGGGTCGTTCATCAGACCTTTCCAACCGACGGTTGTACGGGGCTTCTCGAAATAAACGCGCATGATGATTTCAAGGTCGCCTGCCAAGCGTCGACGCTCTTCGTTGAGCTTTTGCGCATATTCCATTGCAGCCTTGGGATCATGGATCGAGCAGGGGCCGACGATTACAAGAAGTCGATCGTCGTGACCGTGCAGAATTTCGTGAGCGGCCATTCGGGCGCCGTGAACGGTTCTTGCGAACGGCTCTTCGCAAGGGAATTCACGAATGAGATGAGCCGGAGGCGTCAGTTCGCGAATCTCTTTGATGCGAAGGTCGTCGGTTGTGTAGCGCATGATGTCTATCTCCCTTGGTATCGGATTTTGTCGTTCGGTCTGTGCCGGCGAGCCTGAGGCTTGATTACGCAGAACCCGGTACGAAAAAGCCGCCGGATTTTGCGTTCCCGGCGGCTGGCAGTACCTTTCAAATGCTTGCGTTACGCGTGCGCACGTACTCCTTCCGCCGAGGGGGCGAAATAAAAGGAGAAGAAATAAAATCGTGCCGTGTAAAGCATTTGAAAAAGGCAGTTCCAGATTTTCTAAGCAGAGCCTGATTCGTATTTCAGGCCGACTCAGGGACTTACTCTACTCGATCTTGTGACGAAGTGCAAACGCAAAAACACCAATAAGATCAGGTGTTTTGCTTAGATTGTCACATTTTTTCTCTGAGTCGAAACGAAAATTCTAAATGCTCGATTCAACCTTTGTGTCAGCGCGTGTTAAGTTTTCTCCTCGGTGCGACTGAGGACGAAAAATAATTTCGCCAGTCGCGTTGTTGAGTCCATTTTTTTTGCGTTTGTTTGCGCGATGCCGCTGCTTCAATCCGACTACAAGGCTCCCCGCTGGTTGCCCGGAGCGCATCTTCAGACCATCGTTCCCGCCCGTTTTTTCCCGCGACCCGACGTGCAGTATCGAAGAGAAATTGTGGATATGCCCGACGGAGACTTCATCGTGTTGGATTGGTCGGAACCGGAGCCGATGGAGCTCAACGCGCCGGTGTTGGTGCATTTCCATGGATTGGAGGGTGATTCTCACAGCCATTACGCAGAAGCGCTGATGCACGAGTGTGTCAAATGCGGTTGGCGAGGCGTCGTTGCGCATTTCAGAGGATGCGGCGGTCTGCCCAATCGTTTGCCGCGGGCGTACTTTGCCGGCGACAGCGACGATTGCGACTGGATACTGAGGACGGTTCACGAACGTTTCATCACGGCGCCGATTTATGCGGTCGGCGTGAGCCTTGGCGGTAATTACATTGCCAAATACATGGGCGAACGCCCGCAGGAAGCGTCCTTCCTGACGGCGGCCGTCTCGATCGGTGCGCCGGTGGATTTGGTGGCCGGAAGCGAAATCATGAGCCGCGGCGCCAACAAGCTCTACGAAGAGATGTTTTTGTCGACGCTCAAGGAAAAGCTCATTGACAAGGCCAAGCGTTTCCCGGATCTCATTGACATCAACAAGGTCAAGAGCTGCAAAACGCTCTACGACTTTGACAGTGTCTACACGGCGCCGATTCATCACTTCAAGAGCGCGATGGAGTATTGGACCTTGTGCTCGGCCAAGCGCTATCTCAAAAACGTCACTAGACCGCTGTTGCTTTTAAACGCCAAAAACGATCCCTTCCTGCCGCGCTGGGCGCTGCCGACGGAAAAGGACGTGAGCGACTGTGTCTATCTTGAGCAACCGGAAGAGGGCGGTCACATCGGCTTTCCCCGCGGCAATCCGCCCGGAGACCTGGGTTACCTGCCCGAACGCGTCATGCGGTTTTTCTCGGCGTTTGAACCCAAGATCGAAAGCGTTTGAGCGGTCAAAAACGCCGCGATGCCATTTTTTGTCAACTGAATCTGCGAATTCTTGCGTATTTTCGAAGGTGCAATTTACGAATTCTTGCTGAGTGGCGGCGATCTGACCTTGCCTGAAATTGGTTGACAGTTTTCCGCGGTGTGACATCGAGACTACGCGCGCATTTACTTCTGGAGAACGTCTGGACGACAACCTCGGGAAATTGACTTTGTTGAGGCGATTGATAACAAAATGAGAGCGTTCGAATGCAAGCTTTCAGAAAAGGCTAAATCTCGATCGCATGAGATTTTTACAGTAGAGGCCGTAAAGCCCCTGACTTAATGACATGGACCACCCTTAATACCCATTGAAGCACTCGGAGTGTGACAATGGGCTATGAAACAATAAATCGGAGGGTCCATGTCATGACGAGAAAGAATACTCTCAAATCCCTTCCTACCGACACCGATTTCCGAGTTGTCGGACTTGATCTGGCCAAAAGTGATGTATCTGTTGCTGCCATCCCTGTAGATGACAATACTCTGTCTTTGGTCGATCGAATGACTTACGCAGACCTTCTTGACTGGGCAGGAAAAATTTCGCCGACTTTGTTCGCGATGGAGCCATGCAACGGCTACAGCTTGTTGTGCCTTCAGCTTGAAAATCTCGGCCACGAAATCAAAGTCATCAGCGGCTGGACTGTTTCAATGTGGATCAACACCCATTTGTCAGGACAGAAGACCGACCTCAATGATGCGATCGCGTTAGCCAGACTGGCTGTTTCTGATGCCGAGCTAACTCCCATTCGTCACAAAAGCATCACGGAGATCCGCATTCAGACCGTACAAGCAGTGCGACAACAACTTATGTCGCAGCGCTCAAGGAGCATTGTCAGTTTCAAAGCTTTAGCTCAACAATGGGGGATACCCTGCGCAGCCGGGCACAGAAATTTGAAAAAACTTCGTGAAAGCATCGAAGCCAAAGTGGATTTGATTACCAGACCGGTTGCCAATGCCATGTTGTTTTTGCTGGACGCAGTCAAATCCCTCGATCGGCAAATCGGACAATTGAACCAGACTCTGCAAGAGTTGGTGATGTCTGACGAGCGTGGGCGTCTGCTTCAAAGCGTTCTCGTTGTCGGTACTCAGATCAGTGCCCGAGTCATCACCGTTGTCGGCAATATCGAGCGTTTTAACAGTCCTCGTTCATTGGTGGCATACGTGGGAGTAGCACCCCGAAATTTCATTACCGGGCATAAAAATCTCACCAAGAAAAAGCATGGCAACTGTCCTGACCTCAGCCACAAAGACCAGGGCAAAATCCGTCGCCGGGGTGACAAATTGCTTCGATCTTTATTCATTCAAGGCGCAGCCTGCCTGTATATGCAATTTTGCAAAGACCAACTGCCGGAGTGCCAACTTAAGCGTTGGATCCTCAAGCAGTTGGCAATTCAAAAACCCTACGGCAAACTCATCGTATCGTTGGCAGCCAAGCTAATACGAATAGTTTGGGCAGTCTTAACGTACAGGGAAAAATTCAATATTCAGAAAGCCGGCATGACACGCTCTATGTGGAGCGAAATGGAGCTAGAAAAGCCAATTAACAAGGAGGTGCCGGCCTGATAGGAAGTCCGTCAATCCGGATTTAATCATTTGAAATGAGAAGACCTTTTTTCCGAAGGCTTGTCCGACAGCTATTCCCGACTGATTGCCATTATGACATCCGACTTTATTTTGGCAAGGACAAGGTTCCTGAAGTTCATTTTTGGCCATGACGGTTATCTGAACCGTCGACAGACCTGAGAGATTAATTGGAAGCGGCCTATCAAGACACAAATGAAGAGAACCGGAAAGCAAGGACGGTCAATCTTGAAACTTCAACACAAAAAAAACGATCAGTTTGCGTAGTCACTTCGAATCCATAGTTGTTATCCAGCACGGCTCGACTTATCCACAACCTCGGCCTACGGCCCATTTAGTAGGATGAGCGGCCGAGGATGTGGATAAGTCTCTTGCCTCAGCTCTACGCAGCGGCTGATCACAGTTAAAAAACTAAGCTTTTTGCGCTCAAGACAACGCAATCAAAGAACGATCGTACGGATTCGTTAGGGTTTTCTTGCCTTGACTTGCGCGGGTGGTCCAGAGATTAGTCGCGGGTTGTTTACAGTTGCTTTGTACGCCCGAAACACCTTTAAGGAACGCTCTTCGTTTCGAAGAGATCGTGCATGAGGTGTTTCAGACTGTCAGATACAGAGGATTTTGCGGAGAAAGCGTCAGGGCAAAAAGGTAGAGAACTTTCCGATTGACACATCCAAAAATAGAAATTACCCTTGCACGTCACAGACATTTTGAACATGCCTTGAGCCGCTATTTCTGTCAGTCAATTCAAGCTATTTATGAGCATTATCTACGACATCAAGGCATGGGAAATTTTTCGAGCCGTGTCAAAGACCGGTTCGTTGTCCATAGCGGCCTCTCACTGTGACGTTACGGTTTCAACAGCTTCACGCAAACTGACTCTTCTTGAAGAAGCTTTCGGAGAGCGTTTGTTTGTCCGAGAAAGCAGACCAATCGTTCTCACGCCGGCAGCAGTTGAGTTACTTGGTTATGTAGATGACTTACTGCAGGCCAGTCAGCGACTGCAGTCACTCATGCACGAAAACGACGCAGGTGATACAGGCACCATTCGTTTTATGCTGCCTTCGACGATCGGGGAATTTTCGGCTGCCTTGCTGTCTGAGTATGCGCGCTTTGCCCCGAATGTGCGTTTTGAATTGCAGATACCGATTGACATTGAAGCCTTTCGAAACGGCGGTGCCGATGTGCTTCTGTTAACTGGAGAACCGAACAATTCAGCGGGACTGATCAAAATCCCGAGAGGCACAATGTATTTTCTTGGATTGGCTTCGCCGTCCTGGGTAGAACGTTACGGTTTCGTTGAATCGCCTGACCAGTTGCCTGACTGTTCAGTCATGACGTTACCTTGGCATCCGTCAGGCATCACGACGGAACTGACGCGAGCCGGAGAGACGGTTCCCATACCAAAGGAACGGTTGACGGTATGTACGAATGCACGCGCTATAAAGAGCGCTGCTCTCGACGGCTATACGCTGGCACTTGACCTGCCGTTTTTCTACTGTGTTGAGGAAATTCTGCAAGGTCGGTTAGTGCCGGTTCTGAACGGCTGGCACCGTCAGTCACAACCGAACTATGTCGTTTGTTCCGCACAAAGCTGGAAACTGTCGCGTTGCCGAAAGTTTGCCCATTGGATCGCACATCGGTTGGAGGATCAATTTGCTGCGTGTGGTGAGAGGTTGCGCAAGGCCGGGGTGTTTCTTGAGTAGGAGTCGGAGAGCACTGGAAAAGAAAGACGTCCGAACATAAAAGAGCTCGGACGCCTGTCAGATTGAGACGTTAGTCGATTACTTCATTGCTTCCTGGCCGGCGCGCTTGCCGAAGACCATCGCATCGGCAATGCCGTTGCCACCGACTCGGTTGTCGCCGTGAACGCCGCCGGTGACTTCACCCGCAGCATAGAGGCCGGGAATGATTTTCCCGTTGGCGTCAAGAACCTGCGTTTTCACATTGATGCGAATGCCGCCCATGGTGTGATGTACGGCCGGGACAAGCATTGTGGCGAAGTAGGGACCTTCGGTAAAGGGAGCGTCACTGGCCATACTCTTGGTAAAGCCGAAACGATCCTTTTTGACCTTGCCGGTGACGACTTCGTTGTACATATCGATGGAGGCCTTGAGCTTATCGGCCTTCATGCCCGTTACTTTGGCCAGACCCTCGATGGTATCGGCTTTATAGGCTTTCCCAAGCTGCAGTAACTCGCCGATAGCCATGCCGCCGATGACGGTGTCTTTGTTCGGCAGGCGCATCTTGTTCATCACGACCCAGTATTTGCTTTGAGGCTGAGCAAAGATGGCCTTGCAAAGTTCGTCGCGCGGGGCGTCTTCATTGACAAAGCGTGCACCGTCAACATTGACGAAGATGCGGTTGCGACCGGATGGCCAGGAAGACATGATGCCCGTACCAGGAGTTCCACCCGGGTGAAGCTGAATGTAATCCAGATCGATCAGGTCTGCACCGACATCCTTGGCCAGTTTCAAACCGTCGCCCTGAGATGCTCTGAAGGAATTGGTGCTACCGATGGAAGAATCAAGAACCTTTTCCTTCCAGGGGCCAGTGTTGAGTTTTTGGCGAAGCTCAACGTTGGAGGCAAAACCGCCCGTTGTGATGATGACGCCCTTCTGAGCTGTGAACGTCACTTTCTTGCCGTTGTGTTCGGCCTCAACGCCGATAACGCGGCCGCTCTTGTCTTCAATTAGCTTTTCGGCAGTGGTATCAGTAAAGATTTGCACTTGTTTGGGATAGGCCCGAATGAAGGTCTCAAGCCAATTTGTGTAGGCAAAGCCGCCGCCGACAGCCGCCGTACTGTGACCGCGCGGGTAAAGACCGCCGACAATGGTATTGACCGTCGGGCTGAAATGAACGCCTTTGACTTCAAGCCAATTCATGACTGAGGGTGCTTGCTCAACAAGATAACGGGCGAGTTCCGGATTGTTTTTTTGGTGTCCGCCTCGCATCGTGTCTTCGAAATGCTTGTCGATGCTGTCTTTAATGCCCTGACGATCCTGACGTGACGGATCAACGGCGTTGTAGCCGCCGCCGGAGACAGCGGAACTGCCGCCCAAAAAGCCGAGTTTTTCAATGATGATGACATTGCCGCCGGCTTCAATGGCCGAG
>ENA-OPXB01000400-OPXB01000400.1-human-gut-metagenome-genome-assembly--contig:-NODE-400-length-34121-cov-2.875653_pt1 | contig 34121 bp, 26 predicted proteins | sample MGYA00241516_ERZ502024 | MGnify/ENA primary metagenome ERZ502024 (study PRJEB25962, sample SAMEA2041926) | human gut metagenome | biome: human gut; feature: human-associated habitat; material: faeces...
GGGGTGCAGGGGGCGGCGGCGATTGGCCGCCCCCTGCGCGCTCCTTGCGCCAGTGGCAATATGTGGCTTAGCTCATGAAAGGAGCGCAACAAGATGATGAATCAACATATAACAACATCTTAAAAAAAGGCCTGACATTACGCCAGGCCTTCTGCGTTAATTAATCACGCTTTTCCAGCAGGGTCCGGTAAATCAGACCACCGATAATGCCGCCGACAATTGGCACCACCCAGAAGAACCACAGTTGTTCTAATGCCCAGCCGCCCTGGAAGATAGCAACCGCGGTGCTGCGCGCCGGGTTAACAGAAGTGTTAGTCACCGGAATACTAATTAAGTGAATCAGGGTTAAGGCCAGACCAATAGCGATCGGCGCAAAACCTGCCGGCGCGAATTTGTCGGTTGTGCCGTGGATCACCAACAGGAAACCTGCACTCAATACCAGTTCAACTACCAGCGCGGAAAGCATGGAATAACCGCCTGGTGAATGCTCGCCATAACCGTTAGAAGCAAAACCGCTGGCTGCCGCGTCAAAACCCGTTTTACCACTGGCAATTAAATACAGCAGCGCCGCTGCAACAATACCGCCGACAACCTGGGCAATTACGTAGCCAACGACTTCTTTTGCCGGAAAACGTCCGCCAGCCCATAAACCAATAGTGACCGCCGGGTTAAAATGACCACCAGAAATATGACCAACAGCAAAGGCCATCGTCAGAACGGTCAGACCGAACGCCAACGCCACGCCGGCAAAACCAATGCCTAATTCCGGGAAGCCTGCGGCCAGTACAGCACTACCACAGCCACCAAAAACAAGCCAGAAAGTACCAAAACATTCAGCTGTTAATTTTCTGAACATATCCACCTCAATTAAAAATTGACCCTGTGAAAAATATGGTCGTTTTATAGGGTCGTCGTAAAAAAGTGACGACGGAAATAATGCGCGGCTATTTTAAAAACGAAGGCGAGTCATTCACCAGATAAATAAATCCAGTAAATTTGATTTAGGGCAACAGCGGGTTGCCCCATATAGTCATTTGTCTGATTGACAGTGTAGTGCAAGCAAAAGATTTAATCCTTTAGGCGTAATAAAAAATAATTTATCATGCTAATTATTTGATTTTGTTGTTTTTGCAGACTTATCAGCAAGAGGGAGTATAACGCGATTATTCGCTCATTTTTCAGACATTTGCCATGCTTAAATGTGATGTCATCACGTATTAGCAAGGCCTTTCCCGTTATACTGCCAGCGTAAAGGATAAGTCACATATTTCTGGAGGGGATATGATTCTTGAGCGCGTTGAAATTGTGGGTTTTCGCGGTATCAACCGTTTGTCGTTGATGCTCGAACAAAACAACGTCCTGATTGGGGAGAACGCGTGGGGTAAATCCAGCTTGCTGGACGCCTTAACCCTGCTGCTATCGCCAGAATCAGATCTCTACCATTTTGAGCGCGACGATTTCTGGTTCCCGCCGGGAGATATCAACGGGCGAGAACATCATCTGCATATTATTTTGACCTTCCGCGAATCGCTGCCAGGCCGACATCGGGTTCGCCGTTATCGGCCGCTGGAAGAGTGCTGGACGCCATGCACCGATGGCTATCACCGTATTTTTTATCGTCTGGAAGGGGAGAGTGCGGAAGACGGCAGCGTGATGACACTGCGCAGTTTTCTCGATAAAGACGGACATCCGATTGATGTCGAGGATATTAACGATCAGGCACGCCATCTGGTGCGTTTAATGCCGGTGCTGCGCTTGCGTGATGCCCGTTTTATGCGCCGTATTCGTAACGGCACGGTGCCAAATGTCCCTAATGTGGAAGTCACCGCGCGCCAGCTCGATTTCCTCGCCCGTGAGTTATCCTCACATCCGCAAAATCTCTCTGATGGGCAGATTCGTCAGGGACTTTCCGCAATGGTACAGCTGCTTGAGCATTATTTCTCTGAGCAGGGGGCCGGACAGGCGCGATATCGTTTAATGCGACGGCGAGCCAGCAATGAGCAACGAAGCTGGCGCTATCTGGATATCATCAACCGGATGATTGACCGACCTGGTGGGCGCTCGTATCGGGTTATTTTGCTCGGCCTGTTTGCTACTTTGTTGCAGGCAAAAGGCACATTGCGACTGGATAAAGACGCCCGTCCATTGTTGCTGATCGAAGATCCAGAAACCCGTTTACACCCCATTATGCTTTCAGTTGCCTGGCATCTGTTGAATCTTCTGCCATTGCAGCGCATTGCCACCACCAACTCGGGTGAGTTGCTTTCGTTAACGCCGGTAGAGCATGTTTGCCGACTGGTACGTGAGTCCTCGCGCGTTGCCGCCTGGCGTCTGGGGCCGAGTGGCTTGAGTACCGAAGATAGCCGACGCATATCCTTTCACATTCGTTTTAACCGTCCGTCATCGCTGTTTGCACGCTGCTGGTTGCTGGTGGAAGGGGAAACGGAAACCTGGGTTATCAATGAACTGGCGCGTCAGTGCGGACATCATTTTGATGCCGAAGGGATCAAGGTCATTGAGTTTGCCCAGTCCGGGCTAAAGCCACTGGTTAAATTTGCCCGCCGAATGGGGATTGAATGGCATGTACTGGTCGATGGCGATGAAGCAGGGAAGAAATATGCCGCTACGGTACGCAGCCTGTTGAATAACGATCGGGAAGCCGAACGAGAACATTTAACGGCGTTACCGGCGCTGGATATGGAACATTTTATGTATCGCCAGGGATTTTCCGATGTGTTCCACCGCGTGGCGCAAATCCCGGAAAATGTACCGATGAATCTACGCAAAATTATCTCGAAAGCGATCCATCGCTCTTCCAAACCCGATCTTGCCATTGAAGTGGCAATGGAGGCAGGACGTCGTGGTGTGGACTCCGTACCGACGCTGCTGAAAAAAATGTTCTCACGCGTGCTGTGGCTGGCGCGCGGTCGCGCGGATTAACCGCGAAACATCGTGGCCATTTGTGGCTGAATAGCGTCGAGCATCTCATAGCGCCGACGGTATTCAGCCCGTTTTTTACTGGCGATTTCGGCAATCTCTTTTCGTGCTATCTGTGCTGGAAGGCGGTAATGGCGTTCAGCATCACATACGCCGCCAACCGATTCCCAGAAAGCGTTGTAATCAGCGTGGATCTTGCCTTCTTTATCGCGATAACGCAGGCTGCGGTAAATATGCGTTTCATTGCTGACGGCAATAATCTGCTCTACCTGCAAACGTTGGGCAAACAGACAGGCCGCTTCCATCACGAGGCGTTTGGGAAATAGCCCGTGGCAGGCTTTCGTCGCATTCTGGATTTCCTGATGTGGAATTTCCCATTTTGCGCCTTGCAGTCCGCCAATAAACATCGTTCTTTTCCCCTGATATTCACACAGGGTAAACGTGATCTCTGCCAGAGGAATACCTTCGCTGTTGCGAAACAGGATTGTGCTGTCACCTTCTTTATCCATTGAGATCATCATGGTCAGCTCAAGCGTGAACTGCTCGCCGTTTTTGCCTTCCAGTTTAGCCAGTTGCAGCCCGGGGGTATTCAAATATAAGCTGAATTCTTCCGCCGACATACATCCGCGGAGTAACGCATAATGGTAACGTAACGCCTCCAGCAATTGCTTACGGCTAAGATTCGCCGCAAGGTAAGGGCGATGCAGACGCACAGGCAGTCGCGGTTGGCGCGTTAACAACACATTGAGATTAGGCCAGTGGGAAAGTTCGTTCATCCACTCAACGCTTAAACGCGGCATAATCAACGAGCGCAGCAAAAATTTCTGGCGAAAACTACGGCGATGCCAGAATTTACCCGGCCGACACTGTCCACGTGCCAGACTAAGAAAAAGTGACAGGCTGCTGAGAGATTCAGATGGCGTAAAGGTCCGTTCAGTTAGCTGCGACATATTCATGAAATCAATGGTTATACATGACGTCGATTTCACCATTGCGTATCTTAACCAAACATCAATAGTGTGATTACTAACGTAAATTTTAGGGTTTTGTTGATATTTCGTTGAAGTTAATGACCCGGATTGGCATATGGAGTATTCAGAATATTTATGAAAAAGCGGAAAACCGTGAAGAAGCGTTACGTTATTGCGCTGGTGATAGTCATCGCCGGACTGATTACGTTATGGAGAATTCTTAACGCACCCGTGCCGACTTATCAGACACTGATTGTGCGCCCCGGTGATTTACAGCAAAGCGTGCTGGCGACCGGAAAGCTGGACGCGCTGCGTAAGGTTGACGTGGGCGCGCAGGTCAGCGGTCAGTTGAAAACTCTGTCGGTGGCGATTGGCGATAAAGTAAAAAAAGACCAGCTTTTAGGGGTTATTGATCCTGAACAGGCTGAAAACCAGATTAAGGAGGTCGAAGCAACGCTGATGGAGCTACGTGCGCAGCGGCAGCAGGCGGAAGCGGAGCTGAAACTGGCGCGGGTGACGTATTCCCGTCAGCAACGTCTGGCACAAACGCAGGCGGTTTCACAGCAGGATCTCGACACCGCCGCGACGGAGATGGCTGTGAAACAGGCGCAAATTGGCACCATTGACGCGCAAATCAAGCGCAATCAGGCCTCTCTCGATACGGCTAAAACCAATCTCGATTACACTCGCATCGTTGCCCCGATGGCCGGGGAAGTCACGCAAATCACCACTCTGCAAGGCCAGACGGTGATTGCCGCACAACAAGCACCGAACATTCTGACGCTGGCAGATATGAGCACCATGCTGGTAAAAGCGCAGGTTTCTGAAGCGGATGTAATCCACCTGAAGCCGGGGCAAAAAGCCTGGTTTACGGTACTTGGCGATCCACTGACGCGCTACGAGGGGCAAATCAAGGATGTACTACCGACGCCGGAAAAGGTTAACGACGCTATTTTCTATTACGCCCGTTTTGAAGTCCCCAACCCCAATGGTTTGCTGCGGCTGGATATGACTGCGCAAGTGCATATTCAGCTCACCGATGTGAAAAATGTGCTGACGATCCCTCTGTCGGCGTTAGGCGATCCGGTTGGCGATAATCGTTATAAAGTCAAATTGTTGCGTAATGGTGAAACACGCGAGCGTGAAGTGACGATTGGCGCACGTAACGATACCGATGTTGAGATTGTCAAAGGGCTTGAAGCGGGCGATGAAGTGGTGATTGGTGAGGCCAAACCAGGAGCTGCACAATGACGCCTTTGCTCGAATTAAAGGATATTCGTCGCAGCTATCCTGCCGGTGATGAGCAGGTTGAGGTGCTGAAGGGCATCACCCTCGATATTTATGCCGGTGAGATGGTAGCGATTGTTGGCGCTTCAGGTTCCGGTAAATCGACCCTGATGAATATTCTCGGCTGTCTGGATAAGGCCACCAGCGGCACCTATCGCGTCGCCGGTCAGGATGTTGCCACACTGGACGCCGATGCGCTGGCGCAACTGCGCCGCGAGCATTTCGGCTTTATTTTCCAGCGTTACCATTTACTTTCGCATTTAACCGCCGAGCAGAACGTTGAAGTACCCGCCGTCTATGCCGGTCTTGAGCGGAAACAGCGGCTGCTTCGCGCCCAGGGGTTACTGCAACGACTGGGGCTGGAAGACCGTACAGAGTATTATCCGGCACAGCTTTCGGGTGGTCAGCAACAGCGCGTCAGCATCGCGCGGGCATTGATGAACGGCGGTCAGGTAATTCTTGCCGATGAACCAACCGGCGCACTGGACAGCCATTCTGGCGAAGAGGTGATGGCGATCCTGCATCAGCTGCGCGATCGCGGGCATACGGTGATTATCGTCACCCACGATCCGCAGGTCGCTGCTCAGGCCGAGCGGGTGATCGAAATTCGCGACGGCGAAATTGTGCGCAATCCTCCCGCCATTGAAAAAGTGAATGTTGCTGGCGGGACGGAGCCTGTTGTCAACACGGTGTCTGGCTGGCGGCAGTTTGTCAGCGGTTTTAACGAGGCGCTGACGATGGCATGGCGGGCGCTGGCAGCGAATAAAATGCGTACTTTACTGACCATGCTGGGGATTATTATCGGTATTGCGTCGGTGGTTTCCATTGTCGTGGTGGGTGACGCCGCCAAACAAATGGTGCTGGCGGATATTCGTTCTATTGGTACGAATACTATTGATGTCTATCCCGGGAAAGATTTTGGCGATGACGATCCGCAATATCAGCAGGCGCTGAAGTACGACGACTTAATCGCCATCCAAAAACAACCGTGGGTCGCCTCAGCCACACCTGCCGTCTCGCAAAACCTGCGCCTGCGTTATAACAATGTTGATGTTGCTGCCAGTGCCAATGGCGTGAGCGGCGATTATTTTAATGTCTATGGCATGACCTTCAGTGAAGGAAACACCTTTAATCAGGAGCAGCTGAACGGTCGTGCGCAGGTCGTGGTTCTCGACAGTAATACTCGCCGCCAGCTTTTCCCCCATAAAGCAGATGTGGTTGGCGAGGTGATTCTGGTCGGCAATATGCCCGCCAGAGTCATTGGTGTGGCGGAAGAAAAACAGTCGATGTTTGGTAGCAGTAAAGTGCTGCGTGTCTGGCTACCTTACAGCACGATGTCCGGGCGAGTTATGGGCCAGTGGCTGAACTCCATTACTGTCAGGGTAAAAGAAGGATTTGACAGCGCCGAGGCGGAACAGCAACTCACGCGTTTACTTTCACTGCGCCACGGAAAGAAGGATTTCTTTACCTGGAACATGGACGGCGTCTTGAAAACTGTTGAAAAGACCACACGTACTTTACAACTGTTTCTGACGCTGGTGGCGGTGATTTCGCTGGTGGTGGGCGGTATTGGTGTAATGAATATTATGCTGGTGTCAGTGACCGAGCGGACGCGGGAAATTGGCATTCGCATGGCTGTAGGTGCGCGAGCAAGCGATGTTTTGCAACAGTTCCTGATCGAAGCCGTACTGGTTTGCCTGGTGGGTGGCGCGTTGGGAATAACTCTGTCACTGTTAATTGCTTTCACCTTGCAGCTTTTCTTACCCGGCTGGGAGATTGGTTTTTCACCGTTGGCACTGCTGCTGGCGTTTCTCTGCTCGACGGCCACCGGGATTTTATTTGGATGGTTACCCGCACGAAATGCGGCACGACTGGATCCAGTAGATGCTCTGGCACGAGAGTAATTTTTGAGATAAAAATGCCAGCCGATCGGGCTGGCATTTTGCCTTTAGGATGTACACAATGAGACAGAAGAGCTATGCGACTGCCGCTTCTACTTCGACGGGCACAATAACACTGGCGTGATTGCCTTTTGGCCCCTGGTGGACATCAAACTGAACGGATTGTCCAGCTTTTAGCGTTCTGTAACCATCCATCTGAATGGTGGAATAATGAGCGAAAATATCTTCGCCGCCGCCTTCAGGGCAGATGAAACCAAACCCTTTGGCATTGTTGAACCACTTAACAGTACCCTTTTCCATGCTTCGACATCCTTCGCAAATCTTATACAAGTAAGATGGAATAAACCGGGGTCAGAGAGGGGGCTGTTCAAAACCTCGCCAACTCTAGAAATACAATTTAGAGAATTAGGGCGAGCCGTCAAGCGTTTGACAGGGGCCAGGGGGCAGGTATGAATCAAAAATTTGAAGCAGTTAACGCTATTGACAGGAATGTGACAGATGTCGCTGATGCCAACGATAGATGATAGTTATCTATCATGTGGAGTAGATTGGTCAGGCAAATAAGCTCTTGTCAGCGGCAGGGCGTTCTGCCGATAACCGTAACCGAAGATGATAACTGACAATGGGTAAAACGAACGACTGGCTGGACTTTGATCAACTGGCGGAAGAAAAAGTTCGCGACGCGCTAAAACCGCCATCTATGTATAAAGTGATATTAGTCAATGATGATTACACTCCGATGGAGTTTGTTATTGACGTGTTACAAAAATTCTTTTCTTATGATGTAGAACGTGCAACGCAATTGATGCTCGCTGTTCACTACCAGGGGAAGGCCATTTGCGGAGTCTTTACCGCCGAGGTTGCAGAAACCAAAGTGGCGATGGTGAACAAGTACGCGAGGGAGAATGAGCATCCATTGCTGTGTACGCTAGAAAAAGCCTGAATGCAGGCATAAAAATTGGGGGAGGTGCCTATGCTCAATCAAGAACTGGAACTCAGTTTAAATATGGCTTTCGCCAGAGCGCGCGAGCACCGTCATGAGTTTATGACCGTCGAGCACTTGTTACTGGCGCTGCTCAGTAACCCATCTGCCCGGGAGGCGCTGGAAGCGTGTTCTGTGGATTTGGTTGCGCTCCGTCAGGAACTGGAAGCCTTTATTGAACAAACCACACCCGTTCTGCCTGCCAGTGAAGAGGAGCGCGACACACAGCCGACGCTGAGTTTTCAGCGTGTACTGCAACGTGCGGTCTTCCATGTCCAATCCTCCGGTCGCAATGAGGTAACCGGTGCAAACGTTCTGGTCGCTATCTTTAGCGAACAGGAGTCGCAGGCGGCATATCTGTTGCGTAAACATGAAGTCAGCCGTCTCGATGTGGTGAACTTTATCTCTCATGGCACGCGTAAAGACGAGCCGACACAGTCTTCTGATCCTGGCAGCCAGCCAAACAGCGAAGAACAAGCTGGTGGGGAGGAACGTATGGAGAATTTCACGACGAACCTGAATCAGCTTGCGCGCGTGGGCGGAATCGACCCACTGATTGGTCGTGAGAAGGAGCTGGAGCGTGCTATTCAGGTTCTCTGCCGTCGCCGTAAAAACAACCCGCTGCTGGTGGGGGAATCTGGTGTCGGTAAAACCGCGATTGCGGAAGGTCTTGCCTGGCGAATTGTTCAGGGCGATGTGCCGGAAGTGATGGCTGACTGTACGATTTACTCTCTCGATATCGGTTCTCTGTTAGCGGGCACTAAATATCGCGGCGACTTTGAAAAACGTTTTAAAGCGTTGCTCAAGCAGCTGGAGCAGGACACTAACAGCATCCTGTTTATTGATGAGATCCACACCATTATCGGTGCGGGGGCAGCGTCTGGTGGCCAGGTCGATGCGGCTAACCTGATCAAACCGTTGCTCTCCAGCGGTAAAATTCGCGTAATTGGTTCGACAACCTATCAGGAGTTCAGCAACATTTTCGAGAAAGACCGTGCTCTGGCGCGTCGCTTCCAGAAAATTGATATTACTGAACCGTCGATCGAAGAAACTGTTCAAATCATCAATGGCCTGAAACCGAAGTATGAAGCGCACCACGACGTGCGTTATACCGCAAAAGCGGTGCGTGCAGCGGTAGAGCTGGCGGTGAAATACATTAACGATCGTCATCTGCCGGATAAAGCCATTGACGTTATCGACGAAGCGGGCGCTCGCGCACGCCTGATGCCGGTAAGCAAACGCAAGAAAACCGTTAATGTGGCGGATATTGAGTCCGTGGTGGCCCGTATTGCGCGCATTCCAGAGAAGAGTGTTTCTCAGAGTGACCGCGATACCCTGAAAAACCTCGGCGATCGCCTGAAAATGCTGGTCTTCGGTCAGGATAAAGCCATTGAGGCGCTGACTGAAGCCATTAAGATGGCGCGTGCAGGTTTAGGTCACGAACATAAACCGGTTGGTTCGTTCCTGTTTGCCGGCCCTACCGGGGTCGGGAAAACAGAGGTGACGGTACAGCTTTCGAAAGCGTTGGGCATTGAGCTGCTGCGCTTTGATATGTCCGAGTATATGGAACGCCATACCGTCAGCCGTCTGATTGGTGCGCCTCCGGGATACGTTGGTTTTGATCAGGGAGGTTTGCTGACTGATGCGGTCATCAAGCATCCACATGCGGTGCTGTTGCTGGACGAAATCGAGAAAGCGCACCCTGACGTGTTCAATATTCTGTTGCAGGTGATGGACAACGGTACGCTGACCGATAACAACGGACGCAAAGCGGACTTCCGTAACGTGGTGCTGGTGATGACCACCAACGCCGGGGTACGTGAAACTGAGCGTAAATCCATTGGTCTTATCCACCAGGATAACAGCACCGATGCGATGGAAGAGATCAAGAAGATCTTTACACCGGAATTCCGTAACCGTCTCGACAACATTATCTGGTTTGATCATCTGTCAACCGACGTGATCCATCAGGTGGTGGATAAATTCATCGTCGAGTTGCAGGTTCAGCTGGATCAGAAAGGTGTTTCTCTGGAAGTGAGCCAGGAAGCGCGTAACTGGCTGGCCGAGAAAGGTTACGACCGGGCAATGGGCGCACGTCCGATGGCGCGTGTCATCCAGGACAACCTGAAAAAACCGCTCGCCAACGAACTGCTGTTTGGTTCGCTGGTGGACGGCGGTCAGGTCACCGTCGCGCTGGATAAAGAGAAAAATGAGCTGACTTACGGATTCCAGAGTGCACAAAAGCACAAGGCGGAAGCAGCGCATTAATCTGATTGTTAGGTAGGTTGGTCAAGTCCGTAATCTCGAAAGAGGTTACGGACTTTTTGTTTATGGGGTGGAGGAGGTTCAGACCCTTTTTTTAATGATGATGGTAAGTTGTTGATAATTAGTGCTGCGGGAAGGTAAGGATAAAAAAGGGTGCTGCAGGAGAATGGGATGGTTTTGCTTTATTAACAACGGGCTAAACGTGTAGTATTTGAGTTCACTGCCGTACAGGCAGCTTAGAAATCGACGGGGTGCGGTAAAACCTTTGCGAACGCGTTCACTGCCGTACAGACAGATAAAATGCGAAAAAAAAGCTCGCACTTTCGTACGAGCTCTTCTTTAAATATGGCGGTGAGGGGGGGATTCGAACCCCCGATACGTTGCCGTATACACACTTTCCAGGCGTGCTCCTTCAGCCACTCGGACACCTCACCAAATTGTTTTGCTACCAAACCTCATGGGTGGCAACGGGGCGCTACTATAGGGAGTTGGAGTAAAACGGTCAAGAAGAATTTTAATGATAATTATTGTTTGCTCATACTGTAAACAAGTTGTGCAGTATATCTACATCGAGACAAGTTACGGACTTATACTTCCAAAGTACTTCATACATATCACAAAATAAAAAGGCCGGTTAAACCGACCTTTTACTCGTTCTTTCTCTTCGCCCATCAGGCGGTAAAACAATCAGCGACTACGGAAGACAATGCGGCCTTTGCTCAGGTCGTACGGGGTCAGTTCAACAGTCACTTTGTCGCCCGTCAGGATGCGGATGTAGTTTTTGCGCATTTTACCGGAGATGTGTGCAGTAACCACGTGACCGTTTTCTAACTCTACGCGGAACATGGTATTAGGCAACGTTTCAAGAACGGTACCTTGCATTTCAATATTGTCTTCTTTGGCCATCTAATCCTCTGGGGTATCACTACCGTAATTTGAACCGGCAAGATAATGCCGAAGTTCTGTAAATAAGTAAAGATTTGCGCGCTAAATCGCAACAAACAGGTTCGGCACATTACTCCGAAAACACACGGCTAAGCCGCACCAAAAGCGCAACGTATAAGGGAGCGGTGAGATAAACGATGGGCGTTACCTGACGCGAAAAAATCCTTATCGGCAGCGGGGTAATGAGCGTAACCAACTCTGCGACCGCAATTATAACACTCTGGGGAGAAATGTGCCGAAAACATTCATTCTTGTGGTGAAAACAAGCATCGTGGTACCCAGAAATTATTCGGCAATCGTCCGAGGCGCATTTGATTGAGATAATTAAGGTAATCCCGGCGGGGAATTTCGCAGGCACCAAGCGATGCTGTGTGATCGTTAAGGACCTGGCAGTCGATAAGCTTACCGCCATGACCGATAAATTCCTCACAGAATACCAGAAGCGCCGTTTTAGACGCATTTTCCATCCGGCTGAACATGGACTCGCCACAAAATAGCGTTCCCTGGGCCACGCCGTACATACCGCCGACAAGCTCATCTTCACGCCAGACTTCAATGGAGTGGGCATGGCCGAGTTCGTGAAGGCGATGGTAGGCTTCGACCACGCCACGCGTGATCCAGGTTCCTTCTTCGCGATCGCTGGCACAGCCTTCAATGACCTGACCAAAAGCGTAATTCATCGTGACACGATAGGGCGAGCGTTTATGAAATCGCTTCATACTACGGCTGATATGCAGTGATTCTGGCCATAGCACCGCGCGGGGATCGGGCGACCACCAGAGGATGGGGTCGCCTGGAGAAAACCACGGAAAAATACCACGCTGGTAAGCCATTAACAGGCGCGCAGGGCTAAGATCGCCCCCAAGTGCCAGCAGGCCGTTAGGCTCACGTAATGCGCCTTCCGGGGAAGGGAAGGCTATTGAATGGCGAGAAAGCTGAACCAGGCGCATGACCGCAAAACTCCACGCAAGTCGGATCGTTCAATAATAGCTTACAAACCCTGCTTGAACTGGTAATAACGCCCCTGTCTGGCAAGCAGCTCTGCGTGAGTACCTTGCTCAATAATTTGCCCGTTGTCCATCACTATTATTTGTTGGAAACGAGAGAGTCCGCGAAGTCGATGGGTGACCATTAACACCGTTTTCTCACGCATCATTTCTGCAAGCAATTCAAGGATCTGGCTTTCGGTTGTGGCATCTAAGCCTTCGGTAGGTTCATCCAGCAACACCAGTGGCGCATCATGTAACAGCGCACGGGCGATAGCCAGACGGCGCAGTTCACCACCGGAGAGCTGGCGTCCGCCTTCACCTAACCAACTGTTGAGACCTGCATCCTCGAGCAGCTTCTCCAGGCCAACGCGACGCAAGCTCTCCGCCAGAGCCTCATCACTACTGCCAGGCGAGGCGAGTAACAGATTATCACGCAGCGTGGCGCTAAACAGATGCACTCGCTGAGGAACAACGCTGATGGTCTGTCGTAGAGCCGCTTCATTCAGGCTGGCTATGGGGCTATCGTTAAGCAAAATCTCGCCCTGTTGCGGGTCCCAAGCGCGGGTCAGCAGTTGTAACAGTGTTGATTTGCCGCATCCGGTTCGCCCGAGAATCGCAATATGTTCCCCGGCGTTTACCTGAAGAGAAATCCCTTTAAGTGCCTGTTGGGATTGCTCCGGATAAGTGAACTGAACATCCCGTAATGTCAGCGAAACGCGATCGGCAACACGAGTTTGGGTATCAGGGAAGGTGACTTCCGGTTTTTGATCCGTTAAATCAGTGATCCGAACGGCAGAGGCAATGACTTGCCCCAGATGCTGAAATGCACCCGTTACTGGTGCCAGTGCTTCAAACGCGGCTAACGCGCAGAAGACAAACAGGGCAATTAACGCGCCGGGTTGAGCATTGCCGCCAACGCCGCCAGACGCCATCCACAGCATCAGGATCACCGCTAACGCGCCAATGAGTAGCATTATCGCTTGCGACAATGCGGTCAGTTCAGATTGACGGCGTTGCGCTTCCAGCCATTGAATTTCTGTATTCTCTAGTTGCGTGCGATAACGATCGCTGGCACCAAAAATGGTCAGCTCAGCTTGCCCTTGCAGCCAGGCCGTCAGTTGTTGGCGATACTGCCCGCGAAGATGAGTCAGATTTTGCCCGGTGCTTTTTCCCGCACGATAAAACAGCGGTGGCATCAGGAAAAGCGTCAGTAACATAATGCCGCCCAGCGTAAAGGCGAGGGTGAAATCAAGGAAACTTAACCCGATTGTCACCACCATAATCACCACAAAAGCGCCCACCAGCGGCGAGATAACGCGCAGATAAAGATGATCGAGCGTATCAACATCCGCCACCACGCGATTGAGCAATTCGCCCTGACGATAGCGCGCCAGTCCGGCAGGGGAGAGGGGCAGCAATTTGCTGAAGGTGTAAATGCGCAGATGCTGCAACACGCGGAAAGTCGCGTCGTGACTTACCAGACGTTCAAAATAACGCCCGGCAGTACGGGTGATTGCTGCGCCACGCACGCCCGCAGCGGGTAGCATATAGTTGAAGCTGTACAGTCCGGCAACCCCCGCAACCGCTGAGGCCGAGAGGAACCAGCCGGAAAGTGTCAACAGACCGATACTGGCGAGCAGCGTGACAATTGCCAGCACGATACCAAGACTTAACATCCATTTATGACGTTTATACAGTGCCAGATAGGGTAGCAAAGCGCGCATTTAAATCTCCTCCTGACGATGGGCCAGTAATGTGGCGAATGGGCCACCAGCCACACTTAATTCCGCGTAACGTCCTTGCTCAATAATCCGGCCATCCTGCATAACCCAAATGACATCCCACTCAGCAAGATCTTCTAACTGGTGGGTGACCATTAACGTTGTCTGGCGCAGAGAGGCGGCATTCAGCGCCTCCATTACGCGCTGTTCACTGTGAGCATCAAGGCTGGCAGCGGGTTCATCCAACAGTAATAGCGAACAGGGATTTAGTAACGCACGGGCCACCGCCACGCGCTGCGCCTGCCCCACGGAAAGGCGGGCAGCCTGGTCGCCAACAGGTGTATCAACGCCTTGTGGCAGGAGCGGTAGAAACTCGCTGACCCAGGCGTTATCCAGCGCTGCTTGTAATTCTTGTTCGCTGGCATCAGGTCGCGCCAGTAGTACGTTATCCCGCAATGTTGCTGCCGGTAATTGTGGGTTTTGCCCAACCCAGGAGAGATGTTTACGCCATGATTCTGGTGATAAATCGCGTAATTCTATCCCGTTGATTCGTAATGATCCCTGATATGAGAGAAAACCAGAAAGCGCGTTCAGCAGTGAGCTTTTACCTGAACCGCTGCGACCAACCAACACTGCACGTTGGCCTGCTGGCAAAGTAAAGTTCAGCGGTCCGGCCAGCGTTTTACCTTCCGGCGACGTGATAAACAGATCCTCGGCCTCAATGGTCACCGGATCGGTCGATGCTAATTCCACCTCGCCACGCTGCGGATGGGCGAGCGGGGTTTCCATAAACGTTTTCAGACTGTCAGCTGCACCAACAGCCTGGGCTTTAGCATGATAAAACGTACCGAGATCGCGCAATGGCTGGAAAAACTCTGGCGCAAGGATCAGGGCCAGAAAACCCGCAGCCAGCGTCACACCGGTATCGTAGTGACCAAAATCCAGCTCGCCGAGATAGGAAAAACCAAAGTAGACCGCCACCAGAGCAATTGACAGCGAGGTAAAAAATTCGAGAATGCCGGAGGATAAAAACGCCAGCCGTAGCACTTCCATTGTCCGTTGGCGGAAATCTTCCGAAGCAGAACGAATACTTTCAATTTCAGCTTCACCACGACCAAAAATACGCAATGTTTCCATGCCGCGCAGGCGATCGAGGAAATGCCCACTTAAGCGAGCAAGAGCGAGAAAGTTACGCCGGTTAGCATCGGCAGCCCCCATCCCAACCAGCGCCATAAACAACGGAATTAACGGTGCTGTGCCCAGCAGAATGAGCGCCGCAGCCCAGTTAGAGGGGAAGATCGCCACCACAATCAGCAACGGCACCGACACTGCCAGCGCCATTTGCGGCAGGTAGCGTGCATAGTAATCATGCATATCGTCAATTTGCTCGAGTACCAACGTCGCCCAGCTCCCCGCAGGTTTACCCTGAATCCACGCTGGCCCTGCTTGTTGCAGACGGTCGAGAACCTGACGGCGGATGGCAAAGCGGATATGCTGCCCGGCGTGATAACCCACCCGTTCGCGTAACCAGACCACCCATGCGCGCAGTACAAAGGTCAGAACCAGTAACGTAAAGGGAAGCAGCAGGGCTTCACGGGGAATATTCTCCATAATCATATGTTGCAGAATTCGCGCCATGAACCAGGCTTGGGCAATGATCAATATGCCGCTTACAAAGCCCAGCAGACGAGAAATATTCAGCCAACGTTGGGAGATGACGCTTTGCTGTTTTAACCAGCGGGTTAACTCTTTTTGACGGGATTTATTCATTGCACGCTTAGCAGGTGAGTTATCAGAATTATTTGCAGAGCAATGTTACAACGGGGAAAAAATAAAGGCGACCCATAGTCGCATGGTGTCGCCTTCTTTACTTTTGTTACTGATTTGTAAAATTATTTTGCGTCAGCTAAACCATCGAGGTAGCGTTCCGCATCAAGTGCTGCCATGCAGCCTGTACCGGCCGAAGTAATGGCCTGACGATAAATATGATCCATCACGTCACCCGCGGCAAAGACGCCAGGGATGCTGGTCTGGGTGGCATTACCATGAATACCCGACTGCACTTTGATGTAGCCGTTTTCCAGTTCCAGCTGCCCTTCGAAAATGGCAGTATTCGGGCTGTGACCGATAGCAACAAACAGACCAGCAACGTCGAGTGACTCGATGTTATCGCTGTTTTGCGTATCGCGCAGACGAACGCCAGTGACACCCATTTGATCGCCGGTCACTTCTTCCAGCGTACGGTTGGTGTGCAGAATGATGTTGCCGTTCTCCACTTTATCCATCAGACGCTTAATAAGGATTTTTTCCGCGCGGAAACCGTCACGGCGGTGAATCAGATGCACTTCCGAAGCGATGTTAGACAGATACAGCGCCTCTTCAACCGCGGTATTGCCGCCGCCGATGACCGCAACTTTCTGGTTGCGATAGAAGAAACCGTCGCAGGTTGCACAAGCAGAAACCCCACGGCCTTTAAAGGCTTCTTCAGAGGGCAGGCCGAGATAGCGTGCAGAAGCTCCGGTGGCAATAATCAGCGCGTCGCAAGTGTATTCGCCGTTATCGCCATTCAGACGGAACGGACGGTTTTGCAGATCCACCTTGTTGATATGATCAAAAATGATCTCAGTTTCAAACTTGGTGGCATGTTCGTGCATGCGCTCCATTAATAACGGACCGGTCAGATCGTTTGGATCGCCAGGCCAGTTTTCCACTTCCGTGGTGGTGGTCAGTTGGCCGCCTTTTTCCATGCCGGTAATCAGCACAGGTTGCAGGTTGGCGCGCGCCGCGTAGACAGCAGCGGTGTATCCCGCCGGGCCTGAACCCAGGATAAGCAGTTTACTGTGTTTGGTCGTGCCCATGAGATCCCCATAGTTGTTGGCAGACAATGGGCAGGATTGTAGGGAATTTACAGACGTAAAAAAAGAGTATGACGATTTTGTTAACAATTTGTGCAATCGGCAGCATCGATAAGCAGGTCAAATTCTCCCGTCATTATCACCTCTGCTACTTAAATTTCCCGCTTTATAAGCCGATTAAATGATGAATAAACGCCCCTGTTAATGAATATCTGGCATGTTGTACTAAAAATCGATGTTTTGCTTTGACAATCCCCTGGTGTTTTGCGAAAACATTCGAGGAAGAAAAAAAACAGTATTCTTATATGCGCATAACCATGCATGTAAATACCATGTTTACCGTGCTAGTGAAATCTACGTATGGCGTGGACAGACGCCATTCGTGATGTCGATAGCTGCCACAAGGCAACGGTCTTCTCACCGTAGACCCAGGCATTGCGCGCCGTGAATCTTCATGATTTCGGTCTATCGTGACGGGTAGCGACTCTGAACAGTGATGTTTCAGGGTCAGACAGGAGTAGGGAAGGAATACAGAGAGACAATAATAATGGTAGATAGCAAGAAGCGCCCTGGCAAAGATCTCGACCGTATCGATCGTAACATTCTTAATGAGTTGCAAAAGGATGGGCGTATTTCTAACGTCGAGCTTTCTAAACGTGTGGGACTTTCCCCAACGCCGTGCCTTGAGCGTGTGCGTCGGCTGGAAAGACAAGGGTTTATTCAGGGCTATACGGCGCTGCTTAACCCCCATTATCTGGATGCATCACTTCTGGTATTCGTTGAGATTACTCTGAATCGTGGCGCACCGGATGTGTTTGAACAATTCAATACCGCTGTACAAAAACTTGAAGAAATTCAGGAGTGTCATTTAGTATCTGGTGATTTCGACTACCTGTTGAAAACACGCGTGCCGGATATGTCAGCTTACCGTAAGTTGCTGGGGGAAACCCTGCTGCGTCTGCCTGGCGTCAATGACACACGGACATACGTTGTTATGGAAGAAGTCAAGCAGAGTAATCGTCTGGTTATTAAGACGCGCTAACACGGAACAGGTGCAAAATCGGCGTATTTTGATTACACTCCTGTTAATCCATACAGCAACAGTACTGGGGTAACCTGGTACTGTTGTCCGTTTTAGCATCGGGCAGGAAAAGCCTGTAACCTGGAGAGCCTTTCTTGAGCCAGGAATACACTGAAGACAAAGAAGTCACATTGACAAAGTTAAGTAGCGGCCGTCGCCTTCTGGAAGCGTTGCTGATCCTTATTGTCCTGTTTGCCGTCTGGTTGATGGCTGCCTTACTAAGCTTTAACCCTTCGGACCCCAGCTGGTCGCAAACGGCCTGGCATGAACCTATCCATAATTTAGGTGGGATGCCCGGTGCGTGGCTGGCAGATACGCTGTTCTTTATTTTTGGCGTGATGGCTTACACCATTCCCGTCATTATTGTCGGCGGTTGTTGGTTTGCCTGGCGTCATCAGTCCAGTGACGAATACATTGATTATTTTGCCGTTTCGCTACGCATCATTGGCGTTTTGGCGCTCATCCTTACCTCCTGTGGTCTGGCGGCAATCAACGCTGACGATATCTGGTATTTTGCCTCCGGTGGCGTCATTGGCAGCTTACTAAGCACTACGCTACAACCACTGCTACACAGTAGCGGGGGAACTATTGCGCTGCTCTGCGTTTGGGCTGCGGGCCTGACGCTGTTCACCGGTTGGTCATGGGTGACCATTGCTGAAAAACTCGGCGGCTGGATTTTAAACATTCTCACCTTCGCCAGTAATCGTACCCGTCGCGATGATACCTGGGTCGATGAAGATGAATATGAAGATGACGAAGAGTATGAAGATGAAAACCACGGCAAACAGCATGAATCACGCCGTGCCCGTATTCTTCGCGGCGCGCTAGCGCGTCGTAAACGGTTGGCGGAAAAATTCATTAATCCGATGGGGCGGCAAACAGACGCTGCGTTGTTCTCCGGTAAGCGGATGGATGATGACGAAGAGATTATCTACACTGCACGCGGTGTGGCTGCCGACCCGGACGACGTCCTATTTTCGGGCAATCGTGCAACGCAGCCAGAATATGACGAATACGATCCATTATTAAACGGTGCGCCAATTACCGAACCTGTCGCTGTAGCAGCTGCTGCTACCACGGCGACACAAAGCTGGGCTGCGCCGGTTGAACCTGTGACTCAGACGCCGCCTGTTGCCTCTGTTGATGTTCCACCTTCGCAACCTACAGTAGCCTGGCAGCCTGTACCGGGTCCACAAACGGGAGAGCCGGTTATTGCTCCTGCACCGGAAGGTTACCCACAGCAGTCACAATATGCGCAGCCTGCAGTGCAATATAATGAGCCGCTGCAACAACCAGTACAGCCGCAGCAGCCGTATTATGCACCTGCAGCTGAACAACCTGCGCAACAACCTTACTACGCTCCTGCGGCGGAACAACCTGTTCAGCAACCGTATTACGCCCCTGCGCCAGAACAACCGGTGGCAGGTAACGCCTGGCAAGCCGAAGAGCAGCAATCCACTTTTGCTCCACAGTCTACATACCAGACTGAGCAAACTTATCAGCAACCAGCCGCTCAGGAGCCGTTGTACCAACAGCCGCAATCCGTTGAACAGCAGCCTGTTGTGGAGCCTGAACCCGTTGTAGAAGAGACAAAACCCGCGCGTCCGCCGCTTTACTATTTTGAAGAAGTGGAAGAGAAGCGAGCCCGTGAACGTGAACAACTTGCGGCCTGGTATCAACCGATTCCAGAACCGGTTAAAGAACCAGAACCGATCAAATCTTCGTTGAAAGCGCCTTCTGTTGCAGCAGTACCTCCAGTAGAAGCCGCTGCCGCTGTTTCTCCGCTGGCATCTGGCGTGAAAAAAGCGACACTGGCGACGGGGGCTGCCGCAACCGTTGCCGCGCCAGTCTTCAGTCTGGCAAATAGCGGTGGACCGCGTCCGCAAGTCAAAGAGGGGATTGGCCCGCAGTTGCCACGACCGAAACGTATCCGCGTGCCAACTCGTCGTGAACTGGCGTCTTACGGTATTAAGCTGCCCTCACAGCGTGCGGCGGAAGAGAAAGCCCGTGAAGCCCAGCGCAATCAGTATGATTCTGGCGATCAGTATAACGATGATGAAATCGATGCGATGCAGCAGGATGAACTGGCACGTCAGTTCGCCCAGACACAGCAGCAACGCTATGGCGAACAGTATCAACATGATGTGCCCGTAAACGCAGAAGATGCAGATGCTGCGGCAGAGGCTGAACTGGCTCGTCAGTTTGCGCAAACTCAACAACAACGTTATTCCGGCGAACAACCGGCTGGGGCGAATCCGTTCTCGCTGGATGATTTTGAATTTTCGCCAATGAAAGCGTTGCTGGATGATGGTCCACACGAACCGTTGTTTACGCCAATTGTTGAACCTGTACAGCAGCCGCAACAACCGGTTGCACCGCAGCAGCAGGATACCCTGCTTCATCCGCTGTTGATGCGTAATGGCGACAGCCGTCCGTTGCATAAACCGACGACGCCGCTGCCTTCTCTGGATTTGCTGACACCGCCGCCGAGCGAAGTGGAGCCGGTAGATACCTTTGCGCTTGAACAAATGGCTCGCCTGGTGGAAGCGCGTCTGGCTGATTTCCGTATTAAAGCCGATGTCGTCAATTACTCTCCGGGGCCGGTTATCACTCGCTTTGAACTTAACCTGGCTCCTGGCGTAAAAGCGGCGCGCATTTCTAACTTGTCACGGGACCTTGCCCGTTCACTTTCGACGGTGGCGGTGCGTGTCGTTGAAGTTATTCCTGGCAAACCCTATGTAGGTCTGGAGTTACCAAATAAAAAACGACAAACCGTTTATCTGCGCGAAGTTTTGGATAACGCCAAATTCCGCGATAATCCGTCGCCATTAACCGTGGTGCTGGGTAAAGATATCGCCGGTGAGCCGGTGGTTGCCGATCTGGCGAAAATGCCGCACTTGTTGGTTGCGGGGACTACCGGTTCCGGTAAATCTGTCGGTGTGAACGCGATGATCCTGAGCATGCTTTATAAAGCACAGCCAGAAGATGTGCGTTTCATCATGATCGACCCGAAAATGCTGGAGCTTTCGGTTTATGAAGGCATTCCGCATCTGTTAACGGAAGTCGTTACTGATATGAAAGATGCCGCCAACGCGCTGCGCTGGTGTGTTAACGAGATGGAGCGTCGGTATAAACTGATGTCTGCGCTGGGTGTGCGTAATCTGGCGGGTTATAACGAAAAAATTGCTGAAGCCGATCGCATGATGCGTCCGATTCCAGACCCGTACTGGAAGCCGGGTGACAGTATGGATGCCCAGCATCCGGTGCTGAAAAAAGAACCATACATTGTGGTGTTGGTTGACGAATTTGCCGACCTGATGATGACGGTAGGTAAAAAAGTGGAAGAGCTGATAGCACGTCTGGCGCAAAAAGCCCGTGCCGCGGGTATCCACCTCGTACTGGCAACTCAGCGTCCATCGGTTGATGTTATTACTGGTCTGATTAAAGCGAATATTCCGACCCGTATCGCCTTTACCGTATCCAGTAAGATTGACTCACGTACCATTCTTGATCAGGCTGGCGCGGAATCACTGCTGGGGATGGGGGATATGCTCTACTCTGGGCCGAACTCCACGTTGCCGGTACGTGTCCATGGTGCTTTTGTTCGCGATCAGGAAGTTCATGCCGTGGTGCAGGACTGGAAAGCGCGTGGTCGCCCACAGTATGTTGATGGCATCACTTCCGACAGTGAAAGCGAAGGTGGCGCGGGCGGTTTCGATGGCGCTGAAGAACTGGATCCGTTGTTCGATCAGGCGGTGCAGTTTGTCACTGAAAAACGCAAAGCGTCAATTTCTGGCGTACAGCGTCAGTTCCGCATTGGTTATAACCGTGCAGCGCGTATTATCGAACAGATGGAAGCGCAGGGGATTGTCAGCGAACAGGGGCACAACGGTAATCGTGAAGTGCTGGCCCCACCGCCGTTTGACTAATTAATGCATTGCCGGATAAGGCGCGGTAGCGTCGCATCCGGCACTCTATCAACTGAAAATTCAGTATTTTCTTCTTTCCTCAAGCTGATTATTAGCCTGGAATAGAGAGTAGAGGGAACTCCCGATCGGGAGTGACGTAATTTGAGGAATAATGATGAAAAAAATTGCCATCACCTGTGCATTACTCTCAAGCTTAGTAGCAAGCAGCGTTTGGGCTGATGCCGCAAGCGATCTGAAAAGCCGCCTGGATAAAGTCAGCAGCTTCCACGCCAGCTTCACACAAAAAGTGACTGACGGTAGCGGCGCGGCGGTGCAGGAAGGTCAGGGCGATCTGTGGGTGAAACGTCCAAACTTATTCAACTGGCATATGACACAACCTGATGAAAGCATTCTGGTTTCTGACGGTAAAACACTGTGGTTCTATAACCCGTTCGTTGAGCAAGCTACGGCAACCTGGCTGAAAGATGCCACCGGTAATACGCCGTTTATGCTGATTGCCCGCAACCAGTCCAGCGACTGGCAGCAGTACAATATCAAACAGAATGGCGATGACTTTGTCCTGACGCCGAAAGCCAGCAATGGCAATCTGAAGCAGTTCACCATTAACGTGGGACGTGATGGCACAATCCATCAGTTTAGCGCGGTGGAGCAGGACGATCAGCGCAGCAGTTATCAACTGAAATCCCAGCAAAATGGGGCTGTGGATGCAGCGAAATTTACCTTCACCCCGCCGCAAGGCGTCACGGTAGATGATCAACGTAAGTAGAGGCACCTGAGTGAGCAATCTGTCGCTCGATTTTTCGGATAATACTTTTCAACCTCTGGCCGCGCGTATGCGGCCAGAAAATTTAGCACAGTATATCGGCCAGCAACATTTGCTGGCTGCGGGGAAGCCGTTGCCGCGCGCTATCGAAGCCGGGCATTTACATTCTATGATCCTCTGGGGGCCACCGGGTACCGGCAAAACAACCCTCGCTGAAGTGATTGCCCGCTATGCGAACGCTGATGTGGAACGTATTTCTGCCGTCACCTCTGGCGTGAAAGAAATTCGCGAGGCGATCGAGCGCGCCCGGCAAAATCGCAATGCAGGTCGCCGCACTATTCTTTTTGTTGATGAAGTTCACCGTTTCAACAAAAGCCAGCAGGATGCATTTCTGCCACATATTGAAGACGGCACCATCACTTTTATTGGCGCAACCACTGAAAACCCGTCGTTTGAGCTTAATTCGGCACTGCTTTCCCGTGCCCGTGTCTATCTATTGAAATCCCTGAGTACAGAGGATATTGAGCAAGTACTAACTCAGGCGATGGAAGACAAAACCCGTGGCTATGGTGGTCAGGATATTGTTCTGCCAGATGAAACACGACGCGCCATTGCTGAACTGGTGAATGGCGACGCGCGCCGGGCGTTAAATACGCTGGAAATGATGGCGGATATGGCCGAAGTCGATGATAGCGGTAAGCGGGTCCTGAAGCCTGAATTACTGACCGAAATCGCAGGTGAACGTAGCGCCCGCTTTGATAACAAAGGCGATCGCTTTTACGATCTGATTTCCGCACTGCATAAGTCGGTACGTGGTAGCGCACCCGATGCGGCGCTCTACTGGTATGCGCGAATTATTACCGCCGGTGGCGATCCGTTATATGTCGCGCGTCGTTGCCTGGCAATTGCTTCCGAAGATGTCGGCAATGCCGACCCACGGGCGATGCAGGTGGCAATTGCGGCCTGGGATTGCTTTACTCGCGTTGGCCCGGCGGAAGGTGAACGCGCCATTGCTCAGGCGATTGTTTACCTGGCCTGCGCGCCAAAAAGCAACGCTGTCTACACTGCGTTTAAAGCCGCGCTGGCGGATGCTCGCGAACGTCCGGATTATGACGTGCCGGTTCATTTGCGTAATGCGCCGACGAAATTAATGAAGGAAATGGGCTACGGGCAGGAATATCGTTACGCTCATGATGAAGCAAACGCTTATGCTGCCGGTGAGGTTTACTTCCCGCCGGAAATAGCACAAACACGCTATTATTTCCCGACAAACAGGGGCCTTGAAGGCAAGATTGGCGAAAAGCTCGCCTGGCTGGCTGAACAGGATCAAAATAGCCCCATAAAACGCTACCGTTAATGTTATCGTTGCGGTAATGTTGTTACTGTATCCCTGTGGTCGCAGGCTGTGGCCACATCTCCCATTTAATTCGATAAGCACAGGATAAGCATGCTCGATCCCAATCTGCTGCGTAATGAGCCAGACGCAGTCGCTGAAAAACTGGCACGCCGGGGCTTTAAGCTGGATGTAGATAAGCTGGGCGCTCTTGAAGAGCGTCGTAAAGTATTGCAGGTCAAAACGGAAAACCTGCAAGCGGAGCGTAACTCCCGATCGAAATCCATTGGCCAGGCGAAAGCGCGCGGGGAAGATATCGAGCCTTTACGTCTGGAAGTGAACAAACTGGGCGAAGAGCTGGATGCAGCAAAAGCCGAGCTGGATGCTTTACAGGCTGAAATTCGCGATATCGCGCTGACCATCCCTAACCTGCCTGCAGATGAAGTGCCGGTAGGTAAAGACGAAAATGACAACGTCGAAGTCAGCCGCTGGGGCACCCCGCGTGAGTTTGACTTTGAAGTTCGTGACCATGTGACGCTGGGTGAAATGCACTCTGGCCTCGACTTTGCAGCCGCAGTTAAGCTGACCGGTTCCCGCTTTGTGGTAATGAAAGGGCAGATTGCTCGCATGCACCGCGCACTGTCGCAGTTTATGCTGGATCTGCATACCGAACAGCATGGCTACAGTGAGAACTATGTTCCGTACCTGGTTAACCAGGACACGCTGTACGGTACGGGTCAGCTGCCGAAATTTGCTGGCGATCTGTTCCATACTCGTCCGCTGGAAGAAGAAGCAGACACCAGTAACTATGCGCTGATCCCAACGGCAGAAGTTCCGCTGACCAACCTGGTACGCGGTGAAATCATTGATGAAGATGATCTGCCAATTAAGATGACCGCCCACACCCCATGCTTCCGTTCTGAAGCCGGTTCATATGGTCGTGACACCCGTGGTCTGATCCGTATGCACCAGTTCGACAAAGTTGAAATGGTGCAGATCGTGCGCCCGGAAGACTCAATGGCGGCGCTGGAAGAGATGACTGGTCATGCAGAAAAAGTCCTGCAACTGCTGGGCCTACCGTACCGTAAAATCATCCTTTGTACCGGCGACATGGGCTTTGGCGCTTGCAAAACTTACGACCTGGAAGTATGGATCCCGGCACAGAACACCTACCGCGAGATCTCTTCCTGCTCCAACGTTTGGGATTTCCAGGCGCGTCGTATGCAGGCTCGTTGCCGCAGCAAGTCGGACAAGAAAACCCGTCTGGTTCATACCCTGAACGGTTCTGGTCTGGCTGTTGGTCGTACGCTGGTTGCAGTAATGGAAAACTATCAGCAGGCTGATGGTCGTATTGAAGTACCAGAAGTTCTGCGTCCGTATATGAACGGACTGGAATATATTGGCTAATACCCAATTTTTCTGAATCTAAAAAGCGCCTGCGGGCGCTTTAAGTAGAGGTTTAATCATTTGAAAATAAATGGATTTTATTTTTAAGTGTCCATATAACGTCCATCTTTGAATGCAAAAAGCCCACAGCTTCTATGCTGTGGGCTTTGTTTTTTGGTGTCCTCATGAGTGAGGGAACCAAAAAGAAAACCCGCAGTTTTTACGCTGCGGGCTTGTTGTTCACGTCAACTGGAAATAGGGTGCCTTTTCGACCTTTACCCTGGCAACCGATTGACGGGGAAGTTGCCTTCCCCGTCGCGGTTTCCTTACTGCTTACACTGTAAGAACGCCGCAAACTCCGCTCCCCAGAAACTCATCCGTATTTCACACAGCGAACCGTGCAGCATCCAGATGATGAGGATTGCCGTCACGCAGAATGTGATGGCCGTAAGCGATTTTTGCGACATAGCGCTTGCTCCTTTTTCGGGGAGGCGCTAACCTATCACTTGCTGAGGGTAGATGGTTAGGGCCTCGGGTTAACGTTAAAGTTGACTCGGGGCCTTTCCACATCTGGCCTTCGGGTATTCCCTCCGACCATCAGCCGAAAGGCACCCGCGCGTAATCTATCGCTTTTTTGTTACTCCGGCAATTCTGCCTGTTAATTCTGAGGTAAAGGCAAACTCATCTGATTGTTTCCCCTGTGTGAAGCTGGCAGCTCATGCCACGTGATACCTTCTGATGAGTGAACGCCGGAGGCGTGTTTCGATGTGAATTTATGGAAAGCTTCCAGTGTTGAGAAGCATACGCCGCATTCCAGGTTGTTACACTGGTAATACTTTTGCCGCACGGTGTTTGAATCATTTTCCGGACGACTGGTGCGGATACGGGCAGATGCGCCACAAAGCGGACAACGGAACATAGCGACCTCCCTTAACGTGGTGCTGTCGCTATTCTAAGTTGCTCACTCTGTTTCCGCTATCCATTCCGGGATTTTTGCCTCAAGCTCAAGCTGCGTGGTAAAGCCGCTGTTATCAATGGTGTGCTCGGCTTTTGCAATAATCCAGTCCTGATTATCAATCTCGCTTTTAAATCCTGTTACCGTGCCATGCATTTCGGGGTAGAGTTCTGCACGTCCACGCGCCAGCGTGATGGAGAATGATGCGGCTCCGCGTTGTAGTTGCTGCCACTTTGCCGCCGCTGCGCGTCTTGCTGCCTGCTCGTTCTGATAAGTCTTGCGTAACACAAACACATTGCCTTCCGCGCCTTCCATATAATCACCTTCACGGCTGCTGCTTTTCTCCTTTTTGGGTTTTGGCGGTTTACGGCGTTTCACGCTGACTTTTTTCTTTTTCCCGTAATTAAGATCAAGCCAGTAGGCGCGTACCCCCGTATACGCCTCGCGGTCAGCAATGCGGAACTGATGGCGATCGCCGCTGCTGCGTGTAATGGCGAACGAGGGCAACGGCTGGCCCTGTGCGTTCACGCCACCACCTGGCATGATGAATAACAGATTGCCGCTTTTTACCGTGGTGATTGCGCCCAGCATTTCCGCCATGCGCGTAAGGAAGGACATGTCGCTTTCTTCGGTCTGGTCGGCGTGGTCGATTTCGATATCCATCAGCATTTCGCTGATTTGCGGTTTCAGACCATACCGATGAGCGATGGCGGATACCACACGCTCAACGGTCACATCATGCCAGGACACCTCATGTTTAACGTTAAATTCATCCCGAAAATCTGCGCTTCTGGCTGAAACAGTCAGCCTGTCCGGCGGTCCTTCGTGAGCGATTTCATCAACAATGTAAGTGCCTTTTTCTGTCAGCGGTTCTCCCTTCCAGCCAATGAGAACCGTCAGGCGCGCGCCCCGTGGCGGTAGCTGCAACTGACCATCCGCATCATCCAGCGTGATGGTGAGCTGGTCCGCCTCAAATCCCCGGTTGTCGGTCAGTGACAGGCTCATCAGGCGCTCTGCCACGCCTGACAGCGTTTTACCCTCCGCGAGAATATCAAAATCCGGCATTTTTACGGGGTCTGTGCCCTGACTGAGCAATTGCATGGTGGTGTCGGTCATCTGCTCCCTCCCTGTGCGGCATGGTCGCATGTGCGTGCGGAGGGGGTTACTGCTTTTTGTTGTCGCCGTGGCGGGAGAACGGCGCAGGGGTGAGATTACGCGCGTGGTGGGTGATGATTGTTGCCGAATCATTTAACGGATACAAGGGGCTGAAGCTATGAGTGAAACTCGTTTTCATGGTGCCCGTGTTACGGAAAATACCGACCTGGTAACAGCGATTAACGATGTTGATTCCAGCGTTATCGGTATCGTGGCAACGGCGGATGATGCGGACGCGAAGCTGTTCCCGCTGAACAAGCCCACACTGCTGACCCGCGTCAATGACGTGCTGGGAAAATGCGGGACAACGGGGACGCTTTATCGTGCGCTTAAGGCCATCGCAGACCAGGTGAGCACAAAGGTGATCGTCGTTCGCGTGGCTGAACACAAAGAAGAAGACGGAAAAACGCAGGATCAACTGGTTATCGGTGGTTCTGAATCTGACGGCAGCTATACGGGGATGTATGCGCTGCTTGTTGCAGAGCAGGATGAAAGCATCGGATACCGTCCGCGTATTCTGGCCGCGCCGGAGCTGGACACGGAGGCGGTAACAAAATCCTTGTGCGTGATTGCGGGTAAACTGCGCGCGTTTGTGTATGCCTCATGTCACGGCTGTAACACGATGGCTGAGGCGATTACCTACCGCCAGAAATTCAACGAACGTGAGGTGATGCTCTTATGGCCGGACTTCATCGCCTACAACCCGAAAAGTGGCAAAAACGAAACGTTCCCCGCGCCTGCCTATGCGTGCGGCCTTCGTGCGTACATTGACCATGAGCAGGGCTGGCACAAATCGCTGTCCAACGTTCCGGTTAAAAATGTGCTGGGGATGTCCAGGCATGTGTTCTGGTCGTTGCAGGCCGAAGACAGTGATGCCAACAGCCTCAACAACAAAGAAATCACGACCATTATTCGTCGCAACGGGTTCCGCTTCTGGGGCAACCGCACACCGGAAACGAACGCCTACATCTTTGAGGTGTATACCCGAACCGCACAGGTGCTGGCTGATTCAATTGCGGAAGCGCAGTTTGAAACCATCGACAGTCCACTGACGCCTGCGAACGTGAAGGATGTTATCAGTGCCATCAGGGCAAAACTGGATTCACTGGTTACTGCCGGGAAACTGATTGGGGCGTCGTGCTGGTATGACGTGGTGGATAACAGCACCACGGATTTACGTCAGGGGCGTGTGCGTATTCGCTACAAATATACGCCCGTTCCTCCGCTGGAAGACATGGAGCTTTACCAGTCGTTTACTGATGAATTCTTTGGTCCCGCATTTGCGGTGCTGGGAGGTGCCTGATGGCTGTACCAAAACATCTTCGCTTTTTTACGCTGTTTGTGGATGGTGAAAACGAAGTGGGTAAGGTGACGTCCGTCACCTTGCCTAAACTGACGCGCAAAACCGACAGCTATCGTGGTGGTGGCATGATGGGGGCGGTAAGTATTGATCTCGGTCTGGACGACTCCGCGCTTGATGCGAGCTTTGTCATGGGGGGCGCAGTTCGTGAGCTGTTCCTGAAGTATGGCGGCACGATTGACGGCACGCTGCTGCGTTTTGCGGGTGAATACTACACCGATGCAGAAAGCGACCTGTATGAAGTCGAAATGCGCGGACGTGTGACGGAAATTGATATGGGGGAAGCCAAACAGGGCGAAGCCACATCACACACTTACGCCATTAAAAACACCTACTACAAGCTGAGTGTTAACGATCGCCCGTTGTGGGAGATTGACCTGCTGAATTTCATTTACCGGAAGGACGGCAAAGACATTGTGCCCGATCGCATCCGTTCCGCGCTTGGGCTTGGCTGATAAGTAATATGCAGGCGGCGCAGTGCGTCGCCTCTGACTGAAAGGAGTTTCCTGATGAAAGAGACGAAAAACATCGATACCGAAAACACGGTCGTTGCTGACACTGTGAAAGAAACCAGTGAGCGTGGCGTAAAACTTACCCAACCAATTGAGCGAGGCGGCGAAAAAATCACGTATGTGGAGATCACCGGAGCTATTGAGCAGGCTGGATCTCTGCGAGATTTGTCGTTGTCTGATGTGCTGAATCTGAAAGCGGAATCCATGTTTACGCTGCTGTCACGCGTGACATCACCGCGACTGGATGAAGTGACGATCAAAAAAATGGCATCCCGTGACTTTATTCAGTTATGTGTGGTTGCCGTAAATTTTTTGAGCGGTGCGGACTCTGGCGGGAAGAACGAACAGGCGACGGAAGCCTGATCACGGTTGTGTGCTTTGAGCATATAGAAGACTTTGTGGCAGATATTGCCGTTATTTTTAACTGGTCGCCCGCCGAAATCTTCATGATGACGCCCGGCGAAGTGGTTAGCTGGCGTGAGCGGGCGGCACTTCGCAGCGGGAATGCAGACAATGAAGACTCTTGATATCCGGGTCGCTTTCAGCGCCGTTGACAGGCTGACCCGGCCTGCCGAAAACGCCCGCCGCCTGATGGGGCAGTTTGGTGACTCCATCCAGCGAACGCAGGGGGCGATCAAAAATCTCGAGCGTTAGGCGCGTTCATTTGAGCGCGCCCGCGACGCTGTCAGTAAAGCGGATGCGGGTATCGTGAAAGCACGACGCCAGCTTAACGCCCTTAATCAGTTACAACGCACGGGTACAGTGCTCAGCGAAAAGCAACAAAAGCTGATGCAGCAGTTAAGCACCCGGCTTGAACGCCTGAATGAATCGCGCACACGGGAAATTCAGAAAATGCGGGAGCTTGGCGGAGAGCTGAAACGCCACGGCATTTCCCTGACAGGCAGCGATAACACCATTCAACAGGCCATCAGGCGCACCGAACAGTACAACAACCAGCTTGAACGCGAACGGCAGGCGCTTGCGCGTGTAACGCGGGCGCGTGAGCGGTATTCGCGTGCGCAGGAAACAGCGGGAAAACTGAAAACAGGTGGTGTACTGGCAATTGGTGCGGCAGCGGCGGGCGGCTATGCTGCCGGGCGTTTTTTGCAGCCCGCAATCGGGTTCGGGAAAGAGATGTCCCGCGTTCAGGCGCTGACGCGAATCGACCAGAACAGCCCGCAGTTTAAGGCGCTGCGTGAGCAGGCGTTAAAACTTGGCTCTGAAACGCAGTTCACCGCAGGCGATGCCGCCAGTGGGCAGGCATTTCTTGCAATGGCTGGCTTCACACCGCAGGCCATTCAGGCTGCGCTTCCCGGCGTGTTGAGCATGGCAACGGCTGGCGGTATGGATCTCGGCGAGACGGCGGATATTGGCTCAAATATCCTGACGCAGTTCGGCCTTTCTGCTGACCAGATGGACCGGGTCGGTGACACACTCACTGCAGCGTTTACCCGTACCAACACTGACCTTCGCGCACTGGGCGAAACCATGAAATATGCCGGTCCGGTGGCGGGTAAGCTGGGAATATCGCTGGAGCAGGCCGCAGCGATGGCTGGCGTGCTGGCGAATATGGGTATCAGAGGGAGTGATGCCGGGACGGCAATGCGTGCCAGCCTGGCTCGTCTGGCATCACCGCCAAAGGCAGCAGCAGAGGCGCTGAAAGAGCTGGGCGTGTCCGTCTCTGACGCGAACGGCAAAATGCGCCCGATGGAAGATCTGCTGGCTGACCTTTATAAAGCCACCCGCAAATACGGGGAAGTTGACCGGGTATCGTTCTTTAAGGACATTGCCGGAGAAGAGGCTTTCACATCATTTATGGCCCTCGTTGATGCGGCAGGTGACGGCTCCTTACCCAAACTGAGAAAAGAACTTGAAGGCGCGCGCGGTGAGGCTGAACGCACAGCAAAGGTTATGGCCAACAACCTTGACGGCGATCTGAAATCACTCGGCAGTGCATGGGAAGGGTTGCGCATCCGCATTGCAGATCTGATTGACGGTCCGCTGCGTTCTGTCACGCAGTGGCTCACGCGGGTGGTATCGAAGGTGACGGCGCTGGCGCAGGCCCATCCGGCACTGACGCGCCAGCTACTGGTTGCAGGCGGTGCTCTGCTGGCAATGACTGCAACCATAGGCTCGTTGTCGCTGGCTATTGGTGTGCTTGCTGGCCCACTGGCAAAACTGCGTCTTGGTTTTTCCCTCCTGACCGGATCATTGAATGTTGTCAGGGTTCTGCCTGCATTATGGGGAATGGTGACGGGTTCCATTTCGTTACTGGGAGGCGCTATCGGGGCGCTGTTCAGTCCGGTCGGATTGATTGCTGCTGCGTTTGTGGCTGCGGCGGTTCTCATCTGGAAATACTGGGAACCCATCAAGGCGTTTTATGCAGGGGTGTTCAGTGGGATTATGGAACGGCTGGCTCCGTTGCGCGAAACCTTTGAACGGTTTGGCCCTGTTTTTGACGCAATCGGAAGCGGGATCAGCCAGGTGTTTAACTGGTTTAAATCGCTGCTGTCACCGATGGAGTCCAGTAAGGAAACGCTGGATAAATGTACCAGTGCTGGCGAGATATTCGGTAACGTTCTTGGCGGTGCGTTACAGCTTGTTCTGACACCTGCAAAAATGCTACTGGATACGCTGGCGTGGATACTTGAAAAACTTGGCGTCCTTCCGGATGAAGCTGAAAGGGCGCGCAAGAAAATCGAAGACGCACAGCGTGCGGCCATTCTTCAGGACAAGGTTGCCTTGCTTCAGGGGGACCTGGCGAAAATCAATCCGCCGAAGCCTGTGGAAAATGGCAATGGCACCGGAGGTGATAAACCCAAAGACAACAAACCGCTCACAGACAGCAATACCGGGACGCTACGCAGACTCAGCAAAATTGCTGATAACACAGGTAAGCTGGTTGATGAGACGAAAAAACGCATTGGCCCCGGCGATATTGTCTTTAAGAACCTGCCCCGCGCACTTGCTGTTCGTGGGGAGTGGCAGGAGCAGAAGATTGCGCAGGTCAGTAAGCCCCCCGCAATTAATATCACACCCGTGGTCTCGGCTCCGCTGCCTCCGGCGCTGGTCCCTGTTGTTGCGGCCAGCTCCCGCCCGGTGGCGGAGGCCATACGATCGCCAGTGGCATCAGTTCCTGCAACTTCCCGTAACCGGGAGCCTGCTGTCTCCGGATTTTGCGGTGAAATTCATGTTCATCTGCATAACGTTGTTACGCAGAATCCCCGCGAACTGGCGAAACTGGTCGGTGAAATGGTCAGGGCAGAGATGGAACGGCGCGCCCGTGCCGGGCGTGGCAGTTTTTACGATAAAGATTGAGGAGTCATGGTCATGATGATGATCTACGGCATGTTTGTTTTTGAGCTGCGCACATTGCCGCATCAGCAGTTACAGCAAAACAAAAGCTGGCGGCATGTGAAAAATGAACGCGTTAACCGTTCAGCAAGCTGGCAGTATATCGGTGCAGGTGATGATCGCATTGTGCTTTCCGGCGTGCTTTATCCTGAAATTACAGGTGGCGAAGTGTCGCTTTCATTGCTGACCACGCAGGCATATACAGGACGGCCCTGGCCTCTGATTGATGGTGTCGGGCAGATTTACGGCATGTATGTACTGACTGAAACGAATACGACCCGTTCCGAGTTTGATCGCTACGGTAAGGCGAAAAAGATAGAATTTTCACTGACTCTTGAACGCTGTGATGAGGATTTGCGGGAGCGCCTGCAATCCTCATCGTTCAGCGATATGTTGTCCGGCTTCAAAGATAAGGTGACATCATCCCTTAATAGCGCGGCCAGCTCAGTTAAGGGGCTGCTCTGATTTAACGTATGTCGCCAATTTCCTGATGAAGGTGACTGGCGACTTGCTGTTGTATGTCCTTCTCAGAAAATTGTTTTTGAATAATAAACAACAGGATTTTATAATCTCTTAACCTTATAACATGTGTGGTCTGAAATAATAATTAAGGAGATTATCGTGCTGTCTTACCTAATGGCAATTCACTTTGTTTTATTTGGGAACTCTACTAATTTAAAAAACTTCTGGAAACATGAAGTAATTCGGCGGAAACGTATGGATATCTGGAGGCTTTTAAGAGAGAAAAAGCAGCGTAACAGGAATTTCCTTTTCTGGTGGCGGTTGGCTAACGAAATGTATATTAATGGTAATAAATTACATAAGAAAGCAGCCAAGAAGTTAAACAGTAAAATAATTAACAAATTTGGTTGCGAAATTGGATTGGGCGCAAATATTGGAAAAGGGTTAACAATTCCCCATCATGCTGGAATTGTTGTTCATTTTGCTGTTGATGCTGGTGAAAATCTGGTGTTACGACAGAATACGACCATTGGACAGATAGATGGTGACATACCTGGTTCAAGAGTAAAAATTGGTAGCAACGTTGATATCGGAGCTAATTGTTGCATCATTGGATTATCCCGTAAAATTGGGGATAATGTAAAAATAGGTGCAATGTCTTTTATAAATAAAGATATACCATCGAACTGCACATATATAACTAAAAAGAGCGGTGCTGTATTGTATAAATAGAGTACATAAAGCCATCGATATTTCTATCGATGGCTTTTTCTTTTTATTGTGGGGCGACTGGCCACTCAATATCTGCTGCTACTGTTGTATCAACACGATGCAACAATACTCGATATGTCTTCCATGCAGCCAGTAACGATGTCTCTTCCTCCGTCGCAATATCTAAATCTATAGCATCCTGAAGTGGTGCAATATGCTCACTGGCTACCTGCATCAGGCTGTTTTTTGTTTCTTCCGCCTCCCGGA
>ENA-OPXB01000500-OPXB01000500.1-human-gut-metagenome-genome-assembly--contig:-NODE-500-length-29490-cov-2.615560_pt1 | contig 29490 bp, 37 predicted proteins | sample MGYA00241516_ERZ502024 | MGnify/ENA primary metagenome ERZ502024 (study PRJEB25962, sample SAMEA2041926) | human gut metagenome | biome: human gut; feature: human-associated habitat; material: faeces...
GACAGATACCGCAGAATGGGAAGTCAGGCGATTGTGATATATTGATGAATACATTTTTAATAATATTATCGTTCCGGGGAATACTTCCACTATGGAGGTGATTAATGTGTACCCGGAATATGATGGTAAAGGCTATGAAGAAGATATACACAAGTATACATTTCCACACAGGAAGGTGTATGATGCTGAATTAGACCGGCAGAAGGAAAGTGAAGCCGAGGAGCTTGATACAGATGATATGAAGTTTAATTCAATGGCGGATTATGAAGATTTCCTTATATGGGGAACGGATTATAAAGACCAGTTTTTTTAAATCGATGCTAAATAATCTAAAAGATTTATTAATCTTTCAGGCATTGATTGACGTGTGTTTTAAATATGTTATATGATAAGCGGGAGCGGTATCTGATACCATATACGTGTGGTAGAGAAGATTACGCTTCCGTTTTTAGTGTCAGAGGATTGCAGAGTAATGTAGCAATCCGTGTACATCAAGTAAGGGGCAGAATATTTCTTAACCCTTACATCTTGATATGGATTACGATGGGAGATAGTGCTGTGTACGGATATGTTGTAGTGAATAAGCCGGAGCTTAAGATTAAAGAATATGATGTATACCGTTCATATTACTGTGGACTGTGTGATGAGCTGAAAGAGCGGTACGGAGTGAATGGGCAGTTATCTATAAGTTATGATATGACATTTCTGATGCTGCTTCTTACAGGGCTGTACGAGCCTGATACGAGAAAGTATGAGGCAAGGTGTATAGCGCATCCTGTTCATAAGCATCCTGTAAGCAGGAACGATATATCGGCTTATGTTGCCGATATGAATGTGCTTATGACTTATTACAAATGCATGGATGACTGGAATGATGACAGGAAAGTTACAAGAAAGGCACTTGCAGACTCACTTAAAGGAAAAGTAAGACGTATTGAGGCTGAATATAAAGATAAAGCAGCAGCGATAAGGACTGCGATGGATAAACTGGGTGAGCTTGAAAAAGCAGGTGAGAGCAACGTGGATATGCCAGCGGAACAGTTTGGCATAATTATGTCGCAGATACTGCTTATGAAGGATGACGAGTGGAAGGATACACTTGTTAAGATTGGCAGCTCACTTGGAAGATTTATATATATACTGGATGCATATGAGGACCTGGATGAGGATAATAAGAAGGGCAGATATAACGCACTCAGGGCATATGCTGACAGACCCGATTATGATATATTTGTGGAAAATGTGTTGAAGTCACTTATGGCACAGTGTGCGGCTGGCTTTGAGAGACTTCCTATAATAGAAAATGTTAATCTTTTAAGGAATATAATATATTCTGGTGTATGGACAAGGTTTGAACTGTGTAAGAATAAAAAAGACAGTGTTGATCAAAGATAAGATTTGGAGGAAGTATGACTGATCCGTATTCAGTACTTGGAGTATCAAGGGATGCTTCAGACGAAGAGATAAAAAAGGCATATAGAACATTAAGCAGAAAGTATCATCCTGATGCCAATATTAACAATCCTAACAAGGATAAGGCCGAGGAGATGTTTAAGACAGTACAGCAGGCTTATAACCAGATAATGAAGGAAAAAGAAGGTGGATATACATCTTCTTACAGCCAGAATCGTGGCGGTACAGGAAGCTATGGCTATGATGGTGATTACCAGAATGACGGGCAGAATGGCGGATATGGTAACTTTGGCGGAGATTTCTGGGGTTATGGACCATTTGGCTTTGGTGGATATGGTGGTTCAGGCAGCGCTTCCAATATGAATGGTAACGACCAGATTACTATACATTTAAGAGCTGCAGCTAACTACATTAATAATGGTGGATATGATGAAGCGTTAAATGTGCTTAATTCGATGGAAGACAGAGATGCCAGATGGTACTATTATAGTGCGCAGGCTAATGCCGGAAAGGGTAATCAGGCGACTGCCATGGAACATGCAAGACGTGCAGTTGAGCTTGCGCCGGATAATATGCAGTATAGAATGTTCTACCAGAGGATAAAAAGAGCGTAAAAAGCTTATAAAATCGGCATTTTTTAGTGCTGTAATTCCTGCAAAACAGTAGAGAAATACCGTGAAAAATGGTATAATATTCTTATTGAAAATGAAAAGGAAAATGGCATGACAGAACACCAAGAATTACTGATGTTGAGAGCTCTTGCAGCAAAACAGGCGCAAGAACTGGAAAACAAGAATAAGATCATAGAAAAGCAGGATGCAAAGATTAGAAAACAGAATATCGAACTGTACAGGTCCTGTTTCAAGAATGTAGCGGTGGAACTCTTTTAAGGAGAAGTCACTGCCAAGGTCTTTCTGGGCCTGTTTTTTAAGTTCTTCAAAACCTATAAATCCAAGCACATATTTGCAGTAGTTGCCTGGATTAGCGATGAGTGCTGTATACATCCAGTGTGCAGTGTCAGGGCTGTTAAAGCCCCAGTTGCTTAAGTAGGATGACAGTCTTGCTTCATCCCATCCATAGTAGTTGACACCTATATCGCCTATGGCATGTAGGCAAAGGGTAAGGGCGTAATTACATTTGGCAAGAGTGTTAAGGTCATCGTTGTTATTGTTGTTATATTCATAAGAGTGGACTTCTACATACGAAGCCCAGCCTTCCATATATCCGCCCGGTTTTATGTACGAGCGTATCAAAGAAGGATTAGTCTTTAAAAAGTACTGTGTCTGATACATATGTCCCGGATAACTTTCATGTGCTATTGTTGTAAACGCTTTGCTAAGGTCGTATTTTTTATTTCCGTTAAGATAAACCACATTATTATTATAATTATCTATCGCAGGTGTCAGATAAAAAGCGGGACTTAGACTTTCTTCAAGAGAATGGTCAACATACTTTACCTGACACTTTATGTCATCGGAAAGTGACGGAAAATCCTCTTTCATTGCACTCTTTAAATGTTTTATAACTTCATTTGGCTCAGTATATTTATACTTTACATTTACGGCACTATCATAAATCTTTGAATTTTTTGCAATAATCTCCGAAATTTTCTTCTGTGCCTGCTTCAATTCCTTATCTATTAATATTTCCATTTCTTTAATGCTTCTGTCAGACCCCGTCTTTCGCCTTACAAGATATTCATAATACTTTTTACCATTTTTAAAACCGCAAAGACCTCCATTATTCTTTCCATTACCCTTAAGTGACTCCAATCCAAATACAAGATTTTTGTATGCCGGGATAACTTTATTAAGTACAGCATCTCTATTTTTAGCAATATAATTTTGTTTATCAGTATCATTTATATTGGCAAATCCTGATATTCTCTTTTCAAAAGTCGTAATAAGATAATTTTTATCCGGATTTTTAACAAACGCATTACACTGTTTTATCACCAGATTCACACAAGTATCACTCATAAAAGTTCCCTTACTTGCCTTATATTTTTCATATTTAATGACATTATTAAAATACTCTGGAATAAGATTTAACAGCTTTATGTAATCTTTAATATCATTTTCCGTATAAAAATTATATTCAACAAGCAAAACAGGAAGCTGTGCCTGGACACCCGAAGTCTCACTTAAATACTCCTCAAAGTCCGGATATTTTGACGATTCCAGATTTAGTTTCATCATGTACTCTGCAAGATCATAACAGATTTTCTGTTCCTCTTTCAATTTATCATAATCAAAACTTCTAAGAGTCTCCATCATATTTTCATAAACCGAATAAGTCCCCTTCTGTTCATCAAAATCCATATTTCCAAAACTGACCTCCATATTATCAAGACCATATATCTTTTTATTTTTTAAAGTATAATTCATTGTCAAGGTATCCTGCGAAACGCTGTCAATAAAAATCTGATTTAAAAAAGCATCAAAATCCTCCTGCATCTTTTCAACAGACCTTGAATTATCATAGCCGACACTTTTTTGTAAAACATCAATAACAGAAAAATAATCTCCCCTGACTGCTCCTATCGCCAACAAAATAAAACATAATGAAATAATTACTTTTATTATCCTATTTTTCACTTTACTCCTCATTTCTGCACACATTTTTTTGCATATTAAGTTTGTGTCAAGTGTGCACAGACACAAATCTTGTGTGCGAAAAATCCTGTATATATAGATTTTTCGCACTACTCCCCTGATTTATTGTGAATTTTTCGACATGTTTCTGCACAAAAATATAAAATATTTTAATTATTTATGTTACAATTTTACAAAAGTATGTTAAAATAAATATAGAACTAATTTTAAATAGCCTGTGTAACCAATAACAATTTATATAACCCTATTGGATTTAAAATGTATCTGACCCTAAACTGGTACTACGGCTTACAACATTGCTATACCACACAAAGAAATGAGGTTTCAATTTTCATGAATACATACTCTGAAAACCAAAATACATTACTGCAAACCAACAAATACCAGAAAATGCTGGTATCCTTTTTTGCTGTCTTTAAAATTGACAAAACCATAAATCCAATTCAGTATATTATGTCCAATATTGATATACATGATGAAACTGTCCCTGATTATATTCCATTTCTTATCAACTATAACAATTCTGATTATCTCTTAGATATTATGTTATGGGATTATTCTGAACTTCAATCCTTATAATATAAGTTTTCTTAATATCTACCTAACTATCCCGTCAGTAATATGCTATCTCAGTAACATTTTTCTTATTTCTTCATAAAAATATATAGATTAGATATATAAATATATTCTAATTCTTAAAATATATGATTCCGATAACGAAAGGAATTTCCTATGAATAACATGAATTTCAGATTACAGGCAGGCTGTCAGCATTGTGGTAACTGCAGCTGCTGCTCTCAAAAACCAAATAATACGGTTCCGGGATGCAATAGTCATTCTCAAAACCAGAGCAATATGACTTCCGGTTGCAACAACCACCATCAAAATCAACCACGAACATGCGATTCCGGTTGTGAGCGACCACATTACAGACCACCTGAAAATTGTGCTGATTCAATATCACATATTGATATGCACAATATTCCTATTGGAATAGGCTATGTTCCTTGGCAAAAGTGGAGAAATGTCTATGCCCTCTGCGAAGGTCTTTCACAGGGAACTATTTTTAAAGAACTTGACTATCCGTTTTACGGCTGTATTCCAAATGGATTTTGCAGTCAAAAAGGAGGTGCGAGATGAATAGAGAAAAGCATAACCTCTTGGCATATATCACCCAGGTAAGCTTCGCAATGGACGATACAGTTCTTTTTTTAGACACACACCCATGTGACAAAGATGCTCTGTGTTATTACAACAAATTAAAAAAAGAAAGAGAAGAAGCAGTAAATGAATATACACAGAAATATGGTCCACTTTCTAAATATGATGTCCCGGACTCATGTTACTGGGAATGGGTAAAAGACCCGTGGCCATGGGAATAAAAAATAAACTATTGTTGTTTATTATGGATTTTTAAAGTTTCTGTAAATTTCACGAAAAACAAATATCATTGCGTTTGACGCAGAAATGAGGAGTTTATGTTTAATTATGAAAAGCGATTGCAATACCCTGTCAATATAACAAGGTGCGACCCAAAAGCTGCAATGGTAATAATGAGTCAATACGGTGGTCTGTAGTCGAGAACCTATAATGTTTTTATAAAAATAATATTTCCATATTATAAAGTGTCAAATATAATCTACAGATTTTCCATAGATTTTCTACAGATTTTCCATAGAAACACACTGCATATACCTTGCAAGGCAAATCCACTTGCAAGCCAATCTTGTTGGCTTTCAATTCAAATTTAAATCAACTTGCGATATAAGAAAATTTTATTGCAAAGTATATTGCAAATGAATTTTACATATGATATAATGTCGTTAGACAAAATAGATACAAGAAGTCCATACAATTCGACTTCAAAACGAAACCCCCCGATGTTGCCGCATCGGGGGGTTTCTATTTCCAATTTTTCAAAATGGCAGGAATATCACCATTAGGCTGATTACCGACTATTTATCACCATCCAGCCATTTAATGATGTAATGACAGATCACACCACTCACAACGGCAATAAAAATAGATACAATTATATCCATACAATTCACCTCCTTCCCTTACCGGTATAGAGGCGGTAACAAATTTATTTTACCATACAATGTGACACAATTCTACAATTTTTTCAATGCACCTTATTATAATTAAGAATCGCCTGCACTATAGCTTTTGCTACGGCATCTCTGTTCTTCTTGTAAAGTTTAGCATCGTCCGGATCCGATACAAAACACACCTCAATGAGCAAGGCAGGTTTTGCAGTCTTATTTAAAACCCACAATCCCGATGTTGTTTTCACACCTCTGTTTCTAAAACCTACTTTTGAAAGCTGGTTGCATATTCTCTTTCCCAAATCTCCTTTGATGCCTAAGGTATCTCTCACCCATACCTCTGTTCCTGTTGTTTTTCCATCCTGTACTTTCTGATGAGCTGCTGAGTTGAAATGAATTGAGATATCAATATCTCTCGTCTTTGAATTGCACTTGGCACAAATTTTCCTGAGCACATCCGTCTGGCTTTTTCCGTTATTCACGGTACAATTATATGCCTTGATACGATTCTTTTTCAAAAGTCTTATTACCTTTTTGGTAATAATTCTATCCTCTCTGCTCTCGTCAATATAGTCAGATGCTCCACAAGCTATCTTTCCCTGTGGATTATGACCTGCGTGCACTGTTACTGCTTTTATCTTACTCATAATCTTTATCCTCGCTTTCCGTGTACTTTACACTCTTATTTATGCTATTCTTCGCATTTTACTTCTGGAAGTCCTGCAACTGATGTCAGAATACTTACAACTCCGGCTACTACTGCCGAAGATGCTGCCAGTTTCCAATCAACATTTGCCACTGTGCTTCCAACTGCTATTACAGAAACTGCAGTCTGAGCCATTGTTTTAATCGCCCTGACTGTCGCAGATTTAACCCATTTCTGAGTATCAACACTTACTTTAAAAACACAATTCTTAAACATAAAATCATCCTTTCTTTTCTAAATCCTGTATTCTGTGATTTGCTACTTTTATATCTTCCGAATTTAAAGCTACTGATTTTTCAAGCTCATAAACCCGGTCGATTACCTGATTATGTACATCCTGCTTTTTCTCCAACTGCTCCAAGCGATATGCTACAAGAACCGTTGATTTTTTATTTGCAAAATATGCTCCACTCGCTGTGCCGAGCATTGAAATAACTGCTATTATTATTTCTATTGCGTATGCTGCCATTTGTGTCTCCTTTCCTGCCTTTAGGCATTAAAAAAAGAAGCCTAAGCTTCATAAAAATAATTGTAATAAATCGTACACTACTAATTTTTCAACTTTATTACTTCGCTTCTAAAGCTGATATCCTGCTGTCTAATTCAGATACTAAGTTTGATATGTAAGCTGTATCTGGTATAATATTCATATATTCAGCTTTGTTTGTCTCACCGTCAATATCACAAAGTGTTAAATACAAATAACCATCATCACGAATCTGATTTTTACTATTTCCATAGTCATTTGAACTCACAAAGTTTCCATCACTATCATATACAACATATATATCTTTGCGTACTTCATAATATCCCGCTGGGAATACGAATTGAGAAGTTATTTTCCCTGTAGCCACATCTATACTTACACTTTCATTTACATAAAAAATAGTCCCGGCTTTTAAGACATTACGCAATGGATCTGAATCGTCATATTGTTCTCTGCTAAATTCTAAAATATATCTATCAGGTCTATATATATCTGCTATGTTTACTTTTCCAACATACTCTTTTAAACTTTCTATATTCACCGAAGTTAATACATCCTTTTTAGTTAGATATTCCTCTTTAAATGTCTTTTCTATATCATCTATATGTTTTTTTATAACACTATTTTTCACAGGATTTTCACTCGTTTCCGACAGTTCACTGTCTATCACTGTTTTATTCGCTCCCTCATCTATCCCATCCAACTTCTTTTTATCCACATCCGTAAAATCGTTATGTGACAGTCCCTTTCCTTCCTCTTTATCTACCTTGTCACCCACCTCCTCTCTTAACTCCTCCAAATCTTCCGCAAGTGCATACAGTCCTTGTTCTACAACATTAACCACTCCACCAGCGTTCACCTGAATATTTAATACAATAATTGCTTTGAACTCATACAGTCCACTATATTTTCTTATCATATCTGCGTCTTTATTTTCTGCATAACAAACAGCATATAATATCTCTCCCTCGTCAGGATCTGACGCATATATACCAATTTCCGTGAAAAGATAATCTTCTGCTAATTCTTTATTAGACATAACAAATTTGATTGCATATGTTGTGTCTGTTTTCTTCTGTGTGCTGGTTATCTGAAATTCCTGCTTTTCAGATTTTAATTCAGTCATAGCACCTATATCTGCATCTGTCTGATATTCACCATTTCCGGTTTTTACTTTCGTGACTGTTACTGAAACTCCTGTTTTTGCAAGCAGTGCAAGTCCCTTATCGGTCAGTCTTGTTTTTGTAAAATTTGTCACTATATTTCCTCCAATCTCTCACTATGCCACTCACCTGTAGATATAAAGCTTTGTAAATCAAATATATGTGTTCTTGTTTCCATTCCATCTATTATCGAACGCTGTGGCTTTACATACTTAAGAATATCTGCAAATCTTTTCACAAGCTCCTCCGTCGGTGATGTATCTGTTACTATCTTAAAATGAAACGGTTTTCCCGTTTCCTCATATTCATACCATGGTACAAACTCTGCCCCCGGAAAGACTGTTTGCAATAATTCTTTTATTCCTTTTACTGTTCCTGCATATGAATGTGACTTTAATGTTGTTTTTATTGTTTTGAGTTTGTCGGATTCCGACAAGCTGCTTAAAAAATATGGTGAGCGAAGCATTGCCGCCATATATCCATAATATCTTGCATCCACGCTATCCATATCCGCCCAAACTGCTACGCTTTTTGTTTTTTCCATAACTTTCGCTAACTGCCTGTCTACCGCATAACCGAAGCACTTATCTTCAATATTTTGAAAAGCAGGAGGCATTGACAAAAATGTAGTCCCTGTTTCACCAAGTTTTCCCAAGTTTTAATCATCCTCCAATCCGCCATAAACAAGCTCTACACTATCGCATATGGCAATCTCTGTTTCCGTCACCTGTGTAAACACCGGGCTTGTGATTTCAAGTCTTTTTGCTCCTGCGACTCTTGCTACCTCAATGAGTTTATCCGGGACAATGTCTGCTCCTATATTTTCATGACATTCTGATACAAAATACTGTGCTGCTTCTATAACAGACTCTTTAATGATTGTTTCATTTTCCCTATTTGATTCAGATATATAATATTTTCCTAAAATTTTATATCTTATAACTTCAGGAGCTTTAACATATATCTTGTCATCCGCCGGGGTATTCTCAAGTCCTGCAATATAATCAGCAACGGCTTTACAATATTTCTCATCCGGTATTTTTCCATCGGCAAGCATAATATAAATATCAACCTCTGCTGTTTCATTATTTTGAACCACATTAACAGAAACTATATCTGTACTATAAGCCTTTACAAAAAACTCATATGCAGCATTAGGACCCGCAGTTGAATAAGTAGATGGAAACATAAAAATATTTTCACGCAGCGTTTCATCGTCATATTCATCCTGACCGCCCGATGATTTCGTACAATTTTCAACACCAGATATATTTAAGACCAAATCTGCAAGTACATTTATCTGACCTGCCACATAATCATTTCCGACCGTTCCTTCTTCTGTGCAAGTCGCAGACACTTCTACAAAGGATTCTCCCGCTTGTAATATGCAGCTTTCATCAGTAGCAAAATAAACATCATCACCGGCAGTGGCCCTTGTCCCGGCAGGTATCTCAACATCAAAATCAAGCACATCATTAACACTAAACTGTAATATACAAGTTGCCGCTTTTATGTTTGTCTCAGCATATCCAAGCGTAGCCCCCCAGTTTTCCAACACTTCCCTATCCATGTACTGTATAAAATTCTGACTAAATAAATAAGAAATATACTCATATATCTGATAAATTTCTCCAGCTACAATTTGCATTTTCAATCTTTCGGTATTGGCAGGATATAATGTTATTTCTTTTCCTGTCAGTTCTTCATATTTGCTCTGATAATCTTCAAGCATCTCCTCCGCTATTGTTTCCTGCGTGATATTAAGATCGCTCAAAAAATCAATTTCAGGCAAATTTTGCAACGCATCCAATTTACTCGCCATCTTTTAGTGTCACCTCCGAATCTAATCTTGCATTTTTTCTTGATAAACTTATTTCATCCACAAGCACCCTTTCATCCCAAAAGGATATTTGATCTTCGACTTCTGCCATATAAATTCCCTCGATAGAATTTTCCGGAGAACTGACAACGCTATCATCTATCCCCATATCCCTTGCATATGGAATACTTCCTTTTATACTTGATATAATATTCCCCACGCAGCCAACTATATCTGGTGCATCTGCCCTGTCTCCCGTGTAAATAACATTCAATGCACATCACCTCCCTATTTTTTTGGTATTCTAATAGTTGAACCGGGTTTTAACTTATAGCCTTGCTGCAGGCTTTTGTTCGCATTATAAATCTTCTTGTATTTGTCACCTGAACCGTAATATTTCTTTGCAAGATTCCAAAGTGTGTCGGTTTTCTTTAATGTATATGTAATATATCCACCACTCTTTTTACTGCTTACACTCTTCTTTTTAGACTTACTGCTGCTCGCTTTTTTACTTTTTGAACTGTTTGTATTCTGTTTTTTATTGCTGCTCGTTTTCGCTACTTTCTTCTTCCTTTTTTTATTTTTAACAGCCACTCTTTTATGCTTTGACTTCTTTTTCTCTTTTACTGATAAATATTCCTTAAAAGTTACATTAGCAACAATTAAAATTGGTTTTCCATTCTTATAAAATGTTTTCAGTTCATTTGACACACTGCTTATAATCCATTTATTATGCCCTGCCTTTCTGCCGCCAAGATACAGTGGATACACTTTTGCTTCAAGCGTATAACTTCGCAATTTATTAAGCATTTTCCACGGTGATACACCAAGCTGAGCCCACAGATATATTGTCATCGTAAAATCATCTGCATTTCTTGATGTAAATTCAAGCAGCGGCTTCTTTCCATGTCTTTTGTGCTCTGCAATATTTATTGATGAACTCCATGTCGCATCAGAAAAAGACAATGCTTCTACTTTTCCACCGCTATATGGAAGTTCCAGATAATTACCTTTAACTGTTTTCTTCAAAATAGGTTTACTCATCTTTGAATAAAACTTTATTCCACCAAAATGCCCGACTTGTCCCATTTTTTCTCCTTTCTAATCTGCATTAAGATCTTTTAAGACTACTTTTCCGGCAGCAATCTCAATCTCATCCTTTTGTGCATCATATTTTATATATGCCGTGTCAGAAAGCCTTTTAAAAAATCCTTTACCTGTAAACTCCGGCTTGTTTTCATCATTAAAATAAGGTCCTAATATAAACCCTGTTTTCTTCTGAGCATATTTCTGAGCCACTACAAGCACTAAATCATTGACTTTTGGCATATTATATTCAAATGCCAAAAATGGCAGTTCTGAATATATTACATTCTCCTCATCCTCAAAATAAACATCCGCACATCCTTTTTTATAGTCGATAGAAGATATTCTTCCAACCCTTATCGAATCCAAACTATCACCTCCGAGCTAACACTTTTATCTAATATTGGTTACACATTTATGACATTCTATAGTGCTTGTATAACCTTCATCTGAAAAATTGTGCGTAACCTTGTCAATAAAATATCTGCCGTTAAACTTTCCAAAGCCGGTTACCCTAAACACCCTGCACGCACGATATTTAGGGTCTCCCATAACTGTAAACGATGCTGTTATTGCCTCTCTTAAAGTTGATGCAAGCTGTGCTTTTGCCTTTTTCTCTGCATCTGCATGGCTGTCTGCCGAAGATGATATAAACAATGTCCTCCTCCCGGTTCTTCCCGGAATATTATAATTGTATGTTATATTTTTTCCTTTTTTATTCTGATACTGGAACTTAACACTGTCATAAACCTTTGATACACTTCTTGTAAAATTATATGTACTGTCATCCCCAAGATCCGACTTATTCAATGTAAATCGACTTGCTTTTCTCTCGTATGCCGTCTGGTCATATATAATCATTTTTCCGTTGTAAAGTTTCATGCAGCATCCATAATCGCTGCATATTGAAAAGGCAAATTCCAAATCAGTATTTCCATCCTGACTGACCTCATCAACCTTATGATTTGACGCTTCAAAAACTAACTTTATGCACGCCCTTTTTGCTATAATCTGCAAAATGCTTTTCAGAGAGGTTTTCTTGTATGTCTTGCTTCTCTGAGTGACATTAAATCCGGTATGAAGCGGAATACTCATTCCCTCCAAATCAACCGTAGCCGGAAATCCTGATGCTGCAAATTGATCTGCAACAAATTTCCCCTGATAAACTTCCCGATGTTCACTATCATTTTTCCATTTATCAACGACTATTGTTGCCCTTATATAATCTGAGGACTTTGGAAAATAATTTTTCTTAAACCATTTTCCACTCTTATTAAACAGGCTTACGGATATTGTGTCAGCTTCCCCTGAAGCACAATCTACAATAGTACAACCGCTGCTCTCTTCTGTTATATCCATTGTTCCGCCGCCTTTATATCTAAGCCTTACATAGGCATTTCTAGCTTTCATCTTCTTCGTCTTCATCTCCTTCATCAGATACACCGTCTAAAGCATCTTCTTCTGCATCCTCATCATCTTCGTCCTCCTGCCATTCAGGAGCATCTTCGTCCTCATCTTCATTTATGACTTCAACCTCCGGACAATACAGCTTCACACCCTCATCAAAAATAAATGTATCAAGATACTTGGGATTTTCACGATAAAGTAAATATACCAAAGACTCATCACCATAAACTCTCCACGCAATATAATCCCACATATCTCCCTGTTTGGTCGTGTAAGTAAAGCCGCCCATCATGTTTTTATCTCGCCCCCTAACTGAATTTCACACGCTTATTTGACTGCATATATTTCTGCATCATTTTCGCAAACTCTGCCTGACTCATCTTTACTACCTTAGTCAATGTCTTTTCATCTGCATTTCCTGTAACCTGAATATTTGGCGAATAAGTTATATTTATTTTTTCACCACCTATACTAGGACTTCTCTTAACGGTATTGTATAACCGCACATCTCTTCTCTGTTTATAAGATGTGTTATCGTCCGTAAACGACATTCCTAACAGCTCACCTGTACGCTGATAAAGAGCCTTTGAACGTGGACTGCTATTTAAAGGAATAACAGCTTCATTATCCTTTTCAGCAAGCATCGAAATAACAGGATTTTTGTATATTCCACCTTTGGCATTTTTCTTTCCTTTGACTGTAGTTTTTTTGCTATTTCCACCACTACTGCTTTTTTTCTGCTGTGTTGGACCGATAGGGGTATTGTATGTGATTTTATTTTTGCTGTTATTTATAAAATCACTTGCCGTACTTCCAGTAATATTAGCAGTATAACCCTGAGCAGAATACAGCCCTCCCAGCGAATTAATCATATCCTTAACAGCCTGTCTAGCTATTGGTTCATTAGCTTTAAATCCTTTTGCTATACTTTCAGGCATTCTCCCGCCCATTTCATACGCAGCCTGATAAACTACAGATGCTTCTGAACTTGATTGAATATCCTGACCTAATGCTTCATATACTGAATCCACAGAATCATCAAGCTTTTCATTGACCCCCTTAAACAATGACTTATTTGTTAAAGTTTTTTCAAAATTCTTAGTCAAGTCAATGCCATCTAAATTATTGATTCGACTCTGCAAGTCATCTATTTCATCAAACATACTTTCAATTCCAGAATCTTTCATAATTTGTTTCAAAGCACTAGCATCACTTGAATTTAAACTTGCTTTACTTCTCGCATTATCGACAATGCTCATCAATATGTTTTCGCTATCTTTTGCACTTACACCATTTTTTAAGGATTCCTTAAGACCTTTTGCAACTTCTTTCTGCATTTTTTTCATACTTTTTGCAAGTTCAGGATAAGTTGCTTTTATAGTTCCCATGACATAGTCAGAACCTTTTGACAATGTATTTTGTTGTTGTTTATAATATCCTGCCTGAAGTTTTTTCAATTCAATATTGTATTGCTTCTTCGACAAATCTCCTGAATTTTTTCGTTCATTAAGACTAACTAAAGAAGTTGAATATGCTTTCTCATATCCTTCCATTGCCTTTTTTTCATAGTCCTTTACATCTTTTGTCAACTGTTTAAAATCTTCTGCTTTCAATTTTTTGCCAGAATATTTTAAACCAATCGTTTGAAGTTTTGCTTCGTTCTCTGCCTCAGTTACAGCCGAAGTAATATCTGATATTTGCTTTAAAATTTTTTGAACAGCCGGCTCTTTGTCAACATCAAGACCATTTTTTACTGCATCATTTAATTTCTTTTTTAATTGTTTTTGTAACCTAATGAGGTCGCTATCAAGCTCAGAATAAAATCTGTCATTTTCTTTTCCAATTTCTGAATTATCACCAAGTAGTAACTTTGTTGCAATTGACACTGTATATCCCTTACTCTCAACAGCTTCTTTAGCCGACTTAACATAATTCTCTACAGATGCTTTATACTTATCAACATCGTTCTTGCTTATTTTAAATCCAGCTTTAATTTTCCATCGTATTTCATTTATAGATGTAACATTTTTGCTCATTGAAGATATTGCATCGTCAGTCTTTCCTATAGACTCCAGCATTTCAGAAATCTGCGTAAGTTTTTTCTTTCCAACAATTTGCTGTGCCACTTCATCTAATGTATCAAGTGATAACGATATATTTCCGAAATGTTCTTCAAGATTTGCCTGTGCCATTCTTTGTTGTGTTTTCTTTGCATAAATTCCAATTCCTGTGATTGCTGTAGCCGCCGCTGCACAGCCAACCCCTACCCATCCAATAGGTCCTGAGCCAAGAGCAGCTATAGAAGCTGCCAGCGATGAAATTCCTGAAACCACTTTGTATGTGATAAGTGCAATACCTATCGCCTCAACTCCCGAAGCTATTGCATCGAAATTGTCAACTACAAATCCACCGACATCTCCTACAAAGTCCGCCGCTTTCTCAATGTCCTCATAAAATGCTTCAAACACATTATGTATCTCTACCTGATGTGTCTCTGCAAAATCAGATATATTTTCAGATGTTTCATTTATGAACTCAGTCAGCTTTTTAATGCCATCCGCAAGCTCACCGTCAAAAGAGTCCGCAAATGAAATCTTGAGGTCATCAAGAGCAGAGTTCATAATTTCTCTTGTTGCAGAAAGTGCATTCGTCTGCTTATTGTACATATCTTCAAGCGAACCATCTGAATTTTTTAGTTTCTTGTCAAGGTCACCCCAAGCACTCTTTGCACCGTTTGCCCCCTCTTTTACTCCATCGAGAAGATAAGCCATCTTCGAGTAATAATTTGTTCCGGCAATCTCTTTAAGTGCCTTTGCCTGGTCTTCCGTACTTAGTTTACTTACTCCTGCATTGATACGTTTCAAAGCCTCCTCAAGACCTACAAATTTACCTTGTGCATCAAAAATTGATATTCCTAATGCTCCCATCATAGAAAGTGCATTCTTATTACTTCCCAGTCTTGTCAACATAGCGTTAAGGGCAGTTCCACCCTCAGCACCTTTTGTACCATTGTTGGCAAGAATACCGAGTGCAACACCTGTGTCCTTTGCACTTACTCCTAATGTTCTCGCTGCACCTCCGGCTTTTATATATGCCTCCATCATCTGCTGTGAGTTCATGTTTGAGGAATTTTGTGCCTTTGTAACCATATCAAGATATTCGGGTAAATCTTTGACTTGCAATTTTAAAGCACTCATTGAGTCAGTAACAAGGTCGGAACAAGTAGCAAGATCCATATTCGATGCCGCACTAAGTTTTAGAACAGGCTGCAATGCTGATGTAGACTCTTTTACATTCCATCCTGCGAGTGCCATATATCCAAGTGCATCTGCACTTTCTTTTGCAGTTTTTGTCGTAGCTTTTCCTGCTTCTCTCGCCGCTTCGTTAAGCTGCTCCTGCTCAGTCTGTGTGGCATTTGCAATAGCTGCAGTATTGGCAAGTGACTGTTCATAATCAGAAAAAGTATCAACTGACTCTTTGACAAAATCTTTTATCTTTATTGCTCCAAAAGCCGTAGCAATAAGACCTGCCACTTTTTTTGCTGTAGAACTCATCCCCTCTAGTTCATTTTTAGCTCCATTGATTCCACTCTGAAAACTCGACGCTTTTTTCGCTCCGAGCAAAATCTCAAGACTGTATTGTGATCTGTTTTTAGCCATTATTCCTCCCCTCTGACTATTTCAAGCAAGTCCTCATATATCCTTAAAAAGTCAATCACCGGCACCTTTTTGATATACTCAATGCCGCTGTTTGTGGCAAGAGCCAGACGCATTGCCGTTTTGGAAAGCATTACTGCCCAGTCATCACTAAGCCCTGCCCGTACATAAAAAAATGGTTTATAAGTGCAATAACTATCATCATGTCTCTTATTCCAAGCATATTAAAGAACTCTGCCGGACGATTTGTCACATGCATTGCCACATACTTGCAATATGTGAAGTCCGTAAATTTATTTTGAGGTCTGTGACCTATCTTGATAAGAAGTCTGTCAAAATATTCTCCATCTATTGTTGTAAGGTCTACAAGACCTGACAGATCAAGTGAAGAAATCTTTTCCATCTCCCCCTTATCATTCAGCCAATCATACTCCCTTGAAAATTCAACAAGATATGGATTTTCCTTTTCTTCATTCTCATTGTCGGAATCCGACAAATTTCTTCCACTGCTCACAACCTCATCACCTGCTGCTTCAAGTTCTGCCTTTTCAAGCAATTCGTCCAAATTTTCTTCTTTTACATCCATAATATTCCTCCATTCATTACATTAAAAGAGAAGATACATCTGCTTTTCAATGTATCTTCTCTGATTTTTGATTAACTATTTATTATAAGCTACTGTCAGATTTTAACTAAATAAGGCTGGCAACATTACCAAGTACATCTTCGCCATTTATAACAGCCTTGCCGTTGAATTTGTCAATTTCCTCAATAACATCTTCGCCAACCTGATCTTTGTAATATATGACTTCTTTTTTGATAGTCGGATTGCCATATCCACCCTTTTTTAGCTTGCCATAATCGTGACCTTTAGTCATTCCCTTGATAGTTATCGTCCTAACAATATGTGTCTTTTTCAATGTCTCTGTATTAAAGATTTCCTGTACGCTTTTAAGAATAATCGATGTGCTGTCATCACACATAATTCCAAAAGCTTCTTTTGACACCTGTGTAAATGGGATGTCAATCGTAGCACTCTTATACTGACCTGCTGACGGGCTGTCAATCTCACCTACCGTTCCAGCAAGATTAAGTGTTTCTGAAACATTTTCAAAGTTTGGCAAAGTCACTTCATCAGTCACACCTGCAAGTCTTGCGTCTTCACTTACCTGACCGTAATATGCCTTAAAGATATTAGTCTTGTCATAAATTTCTGACATTACTCATCGCCTCCTTCCATAGTATCTGTAAGAATCTGGGCATCATATACAAAATCATTTTCAATATACTCCGCCGGAGTATAATCAGCATACCTCGTCGAGAATATATAATGACCCTCAAGCATACTCGATGGCGGATTTTTTGCGGTATCAAAAATAATCTCACCACCTGCAAGATAATCCGGAGTAAGGGCATTAAGACTGGCATTATACTCATCAACTATTCCCTTTATAAACTTAACTTTAGCATTTCTTCCAACCTTTGAAAGATATTCCGTTTTAAAACGGTTCTGAAGATAATTAAGCATCATAACACATTTCGACCATCTTTTTGTCGGGTCTTTTGATGCCGGATACATTGCAGTATTATTTCCCCACGCTTTCCACTCAGGCAGTCTTATTGCCGTAATAATTCCATTAGCATTAAGATATGAGTTTGCGTCACCCTGTATCACTTTCACCGGAGTCCCGTCTTCCGTACAAACACCATCAACAAGAAGTTCCCTATTGTCGATACCGTCAGGAATATCTCCGTTTTCAGCAGCTACAGCCTGTGCAAGTGCCGCAGCAAAACTTGAAAATGCAAGCATATTTCCATTTTTGTTTACCATAGGCCAGCAGGCATCAATAAGTTCACTCTGAGGAACATTCTTTTCTTTAACTTTGGCAACATTAAATACACTGACTGCACCACTTTCTGAACTGTCAATATCAACATATGCCTTTGCATTGTGCAGACTTCCAATAAGCCGTACCTTTGCTTCAAGTGCTGCTGCCACTTCCTTTTGCTTACTGAAAACAGGTGCAGTAACAATAGCAGGAATAACTCCTGTGTTAATAAACACCTCATCGAGAAGCTCAATTCCACTTCTTACACCTTTTTCATCAATGCCTCCGATTATATCTTCTGCCGTAACTCCGTCAGGATTAAGTTTTACATAACTTATATTAAGTTTCTGCAGCGATGAAGCAGCTCCGTCATTCGTCAAAGCAATAACCAGATAACCCTCTGAGTTAATCGACGCAACATAATCATCATCTGCCTTATAAGTTGTTTCATTTTCAGACACCACAACTTTATCAAGCAGCACACCCGTATCTTCTATAACCACCATCTTATTTACTACATCATATTCTTTTCCGACAACAGCCTGTGTATGCTGACTTTTATCAGGGTCAAGAACATTGATAACAACAACCGGAGCAACCTTGTGTACTTTGAGTGAAGCATACACACCCTGCATTGCTGTGTACTTTTCAATTTCATTAGTTTTACCCACAAGATTATCCATGTCTTCGGAATTTTCAAGTAGAATTATTGAGTTTACTGCATCCTTTGGATTTTTGAGTGTATTTATCGGCAAAGTTCCAATAATAACCTGTGCTGAATATGTTGTTTTACTCTGAGTTATTCCAACAGCACCACTTGACTTAGTCGCAATACCATGTTTATATGTACTCATTGTTTACTCCTTTCCTGCTCTGCAAGTTCTTATATGCTGCATACTCCACTGAGCCCTCAATATTAAGTCTCTTTTTAGCCTCCAGCACATCACCTATCGGTATGATAAGCCTTGCAATGTTTTTGTTTTCTTCTGTCTTTTTCTCAATATGCTCCGGAAGTTTGTCCTTAAAAATAGTCCCATTTGTCACCACTCCCGGAATAGTAGGACCGATATAAATCTTCTGCATCATCAAATACTTACCTCCATCTCGTCAAATTCTTCGCATGGTGTTGGCAATGTCCAGTATGTAATCAAATCTGACTCAAAATAAGGATATAATACATTCGGATTAAACCGCTTATGAGCCTTTCTTTCCATCCTTGTATGTCTGCCAACAATCCCAACTTTTATAAAATGCCTATATATCTCATTCATAAGATACATAACATTTACCCATCCGGAATGATCATTATCCATATCTTCAATATTGATTGAAAAATGAACTTCAACACGCCATTCATCATCCACTACATCTTCATCCGCTATCATTACTACAACATAGTTACGAAGTTCTTCGTCATCCTCATCGTATTTTTCCGGAAGATCCTGTGGATATACCTTTAAATCTTTATACTCGTTTCCGAGTTTCATCGTTATAGCATCACTTTTAACAAATTCCCTAAGTGATTCAACAATGTCATTTAACAACTGTAAATCTGTCATAAAATCCTCTTATTTAATTACTCTGCTAAGTTCATGCTCTATACGCTTTTCCAAGGTTTCATTTGCTTTTTTCATAATATTTTCCATAATCTCTTTATTGTCAATTATCTGTGGTATTGCTGGACCCATTACCTGCTTTATAGGATAGGCTTTTGCTCTACTACGAAAAAATATTCCTTGTGTGCCTTTTTTAGTTGTAGCAAAAAATGGTTTACTCTGTTTACCAGATACTCTTCCCCATAAAGTGGTTTTAGTCCTCCTGCTTTTTTTACCGCAGCCTTGTAAACTTTCGGAGTTCTTTCTTCACGGCTAATTATTTTAACTGGCTCTCTAGGTGAAACCTTAAACTTCTCTAATTCAAGTTTTTCACCTTTACTTACAACTGCCACTTCCAAATTACTTTTACTTGCTTTTGAAATTTTTAATGTATCTGCAACTTGCTTTTGCTTAACAAAATATCTTGATGCTACTTCTCTTTTTGTCGTTGTAGCTATATTTCTAGCTGTTCTATTCATGGCACGCATCATAACCAACCTCGACCTATCAGTTATTTCAGATAACTTTTTTTCTATCTCATCTATATTGCTATCAATACTTACCTGTAACATTCATCAATTTCCGCTCCTTCCCATTAAAATTTTCCAAACACCATACTGTTTTGAAATCTCCCGTATTATGTGAGGTCTTCCGTCGTACTCAATAACTGAGCCTACAGACGGCTTTCTTTCTATGTCGCACTCTTTGACATAAAGAAGGACGGGCTTTTTTACAAGCTCGTCCCGCCAGTTCTTTTTTATTTCCTCAAGTGCGTCCTCATCCACGATTACAGTTATCTCCTTATTATCAAGACTGTGCTTACTTCCGAAAAAGCCTTCATCAAAAAATACTTCATCAATATCTTTTGATACCTGTTCCACAAAACCCATGTTATTTAACCTCTGTATCAACAATTACTTTGTTTTCTGAACCATTTTTCAAAATCTTGCTATCTTTTTTTGATGTGTCGGATTCCGACTTTTTATCTTTTGATATTTCAACTGCCTTTTTAGACCCTACATCATCTTTATCTTCAAGAGAAATATAATTTCCCGACAACAAAAATTCTCTGTCAATTTTACTCAACGGTTTATCAATACTTTCACCCGGTTTATAAGTTTTATCAGCAACAGTTAATAATATATTTGCAATCATATCCCTGTCACCTCCTGCTACTCACCATAAATTTCTTCCTGATAGTTAAGAATTGCGTCCTGAAGTTCATCAAGTTTCATTGTATTATCAAGACCACTAAGTCCGATTGATGTTGCATATACAATAAGCTCCGCTTTCTTCGTCATTGCCGTGATTTCTGCTTCTGTCTTTAATGTGCTGGTATCTACTGTCGGAGGCTCATGCGTATCCACGCTGTTGTCCGCTTCTGTCTGAGTAGATGCAGTCTCATCATAAATATTTGCCACAAGCCAACCATCCATATCATTTGGATACATAACAGGTCTTGAAAACGCCTGAACCTCCGCCATGTTTGACTTTTCATCCCCAACTAAGCGTGGAACAATCTTTTCTGCATATGACTTAAATCCATCTTTTGTATAGAAAGTAACCTGAGCATATACTGTAGTTCCCATGTTAGGCTGTAAAAAAGCAATAGTTCCTGCCGGAAGAATTGCTTTTTCCTCACCATCTAAATCTTCATAGATTTCATCATATGTAAACAATGTCATAACTACACCGTTTATATTGATGCTGCCATTTGATACCACACCGTCTGGAAGTTCTGTCGGATTGATTTCACCGATATTTACTTTTGCCTTGTTATAGAACTCTAAAAAGTCCTTATCCGACATAAGAAGCATTGACACATCAGATGTCATAACAATATCTGTTGCTCTAACACCCCTCTTGCGAAGAACTGTAGCCATTTTGTAAAACTCCTGAATTTTTTCGGCTGTTGTCATGTCCTTAAACTTCTTTGTGAATTTATATTTATTTTTAAACTCACCCTCATAAAAGCGGAGATATTTAAAATCATAATTTTCACCCTTTGCGGCATCTTCCGCTGTTGCATAATGTTTCATTATAACCTGTCCCGTCAAAAGAATATCTGCACACATCTTTTCATGTCTTCTGAGTATAGATATACGGTTATCGTCAATAAACTCCGACTCAAGTTCATTTTCACGCTGCTCAGGACTTCTTCCTGACTCAGGAGACTCACCAAACGCTTTCTGCTCAAGTTCCTTTGCTGTAATAACCCTTTTAGGTGCTATATACGGTGCATCTACAATATCCGTTCTATAACCGTCTTTTTCCATGACTATTCCGTTTACAAGTGGAATAACAAAAGGCGCAATCTTTCGTCCTTTTTTCTTGAACTCGATTAACGCCTTTTCTGAATAATAAACAGGTCCATCCGGGAAGTATCTGTCTTTTAAGAACTGTACTACCGGATACATTTTTTTAACTGTTTTTACAAGTTTGTAAGTTTCTCTTATCACTCTGTTTTCCCCCTTTATTTGAGATAAATATTTCTGATGCGCAATGTATCAATATCATCTGCTTCAAGTTTTCCGTCAGAAATACATTCACTTTCCCTAAATGTTCCACTTATGTATGACTGTACTGCAACCTCTGTGTCATCCTCTGCATAAGATGTATCTTCTGCAGCAATAACTGCTGCCACACCATCATCACCCTTTTTCAGAACATATTCTTTTTTGGTCGTATCAAAGTAAATAATCTGACCTCTTTTTACTGTTCCTGCTGCTTTTGATTCCGTAGTAAGCGTCACTGTAAAAACTCCCGCATCAATCTCATGTGAAGAATCATAAATCAGCTTGTCACTATAATGTTTTATACTACTGTTTAATCTCATCTCTTGCCTCCTCTTCTGCCATTTACATATGCTGCCATATTTTCAACATCCTGCAGGTCCTTGTCGGAATCCGACAAACTCGCCCCTACATCAGTAGCTCCCGACTCCTTAGAATCAGCCATTGCATCACGCATATATGCAGCCGCCTCCTGTTTCTGCGCAAGCATAGCCTGATAAGCAAGTTCTCTCGCATCAACCCTCGCATCAGCATCCCCGTACTTTGCATTTTTAAGCATTTCCGCAGATACATTTGCCGCAATCTTGTCAAGATTTTCAAGTCTGCCTCTCTCTTTGTCTGCTCCCTCTTTTTCACCCTCTGCTTTAGCCTCAGCTTTTAACACATCAACCTCAGCTTTAAGCTCCGGATGCTCCTTTAACATTTCCTCTAATGTCATGTTCTGCTCCTTTCCGTTGTTTTCGTTAGTTATATTATTTTTATTTGTATCAGCATTTTCAGATGGTTTATCTGCTTTATTGCTGTTCAAATCATCAGGTACTTTTCTCTCCGGCAATTTTCCACTGTTTAACAAAAGCATAAGTTCATGCGCTTTTTCATCTGAAATAACCGGAAGTGTGCTGTTATATACAGCCATCTGTTTTGATGCCTCAATAAAATTCATCTGGCTGCTTTCATCGTCCTTTCCATCCTCAAAAAGCATACCGTCAGCAAATCCATTTTCAATCGCAGTCTGAGGGGACATAAATGTATCATTATCCATCATTGCCTGCAATTCTTCCCTGCTCTTTCCAGTCTTTTTCTCATAGACATTTAACACACTCTCGTTAAACTCTCTTAACATATCAGCAGTCATCTGTGCATCTCTGTAATCACCACCACCCCAAGAACTTTGAGTATTATGTATCATTACAACCGCTGCATCTGACATAAGCACCTTATCCGCTGCACAAAGGATAAACGTGGCGGCAGAGCAGGCATTTATAACATGAACTTCTACATTTCCCTCATACTGCCTAATAGCCGAATACATCTCAAATCCAGCCGTACAAAGACCGCCCTGCGAATTAACCTCAATTACTACATCATCACCATTTGCACTTTCAAGTCCCGTATTAATATCATTAACACAGCAGGCATCCCACCCAAGCCAGCGGTAAAGCCACGCTGAGTCATTTGATACTATCGGACCTTTGACATTTATTTTCGTCACTCTTTTACATCCTCACTTTCACTTTTATTTGCATCAGCAAGCATCTCATTTTCACTCTTTAATGCCCTGACATTATCTTCAAAATCAGAGCCATTTAATGCAATACACTCATCCTCATGCGTTGAAAGCCCTGCCTCAATCCTCTTTGCAGCAGCCACGACTTCCTTGCCCGGATCCAACTGACCCTGTGCAGGCCCATTCCATGTACAGTTGAGATATGCTTTTCTTACAAGAAGATTTTCAAAATACCCCGGTGCATTTATACGCCCGGTGCTCACTGCCTCATTAAACCAAAGTTCATAGATTTCCTTGCAGAAATCATTTACAAACCATGTGCGGCGCATTCTGAAAGCTTTCCATGTTTCATTCATTGCACCTTTGGATGCTGAGAAGTTATTAGAAAACTTTTTAAGAAGCACCTCCGGAGCTATCTCCAATGCGGCACCAACATGAGTTGCCATTGCCGTTGCAAATGTATCAAAATTTGCGTTTGGATGTGATGATTCAACAGTCTTGACACTCTCGCCTGTCTTTAGAAAATTGACATTTCCATAACCAAGTTCGACCTCGTCATCTTCTGTCTCTGCTCCATCGTCATACTCATCCTCTCCGGCAAATCCACCCATATCCTCGCCACTCTCCGTCTGAATAAAGATAGTAAACATAGAATTTATGACTGCTGCCATTATCTCAGCTTCGGTGTATCTTGTAAGCTGCTTAATCGTAGAAACAACAGGTGCTAAAAAAGGAACGCCCCTGTACTGGTCGGCACGCTCCCCGTTGAATATATGTAATATATTTGGATTTCCTGTTTTATCACCACGCTTAACAACTCTTGTCCATTTTGATTCCACAGAATTATACTCACCCGGAAACTGTGATGATATATGATAAGCTACAACCCTGCCGTTTTCATCAATCTCAACGCCGTTTATTATCGTGTTGCCGTTTGCTGTTTTTTTATCAAAACCATCATATTCTCCGTCAATACTTCCCGGAGTACATACCCTGTCAGCTTCTACAAGTTTTATCCTAAGACGATACGGCATATTCGCTGTAGGCTTGTCATATTTTATCAGAACAAACTCTTCACCATTACGCAGCCAATCATTAAAAGCTATCTGTTGCAATTCGTAAAAATTATTCTGGTCGTTATTGTCGCACATTGTACTTTCCGCCCAGATTGCAAATTCTTTCTTGATATGCCTTTGAATTTCCTTTGCTTCATCCTCTGAAATTCCTAAAAATTCATAATCAATCTTAGGTTTTGGAACAAGACCTGCCCCAACACAATTTGTTCTTGTACTCGCAATCGCCGCTGATGCAAGCGGAGCGTTCATAGCAAGATCTCTCGACCTCTCTCTTAAAATTTTTCTGTTTTCCTCAATATCCGACTTTGGAGATAAACTCGTTGAATGATATTTCTTCGCCCAGCTTCTCCTTCTTGATGCGGCTCCATGAGAATATCCGCTGTTTGTCACATCTTTTCCGCCATCTGAAATAATATCATTCAACATAGTATGTTTCATTTTGACCGCATCAATTTTCATGTTCGTCTCAGCTATTTTAAGCTTTGCCTCTGCTCTCTTTGCCACACCGCCCGGATTAACAACAGCCATTATATTTTCAAACATATGACCTCCTATCCAAGTGGCACAACTCTGACGCTTCGCCTTTTGCTATTTCCTCTTGTCTCCAATGCAGAAATCTCACTCTCAAGTTCTTTAATTTTACTCTGAACATTCGCAAGGCTTGTTCTTGTCAATGTCCTTGAACCGATAGTATAAGATTGCCCCTGCAATATCTTTTCCTCTGCTTCATAATACATTTCAAGCCTTTTCTTCAAAAAAGCAATTCTTTCTTTGTTTTTTTCCACAATAACCCTCCAAATAAAATTGAGCATCAAAAAAAGAGAAAACCTGCGTTCTCTCCTCAAAATCAACAATATTTCTCTTTCTTCACCTCTTGCGATATTAGCATTATATCACAGAATTGGTGTCCCTGCCTCCCAACTTTTTGAAATTTTATAAAAATTTTTCTCAAATTGACAGACCTTTTGTGCTTTTTCTCTGTTTTCTAACCTTTTTAACCGCTTTTGTATAATTTATTCCTTTTGAAATTTTTAGTTCTAAATCACTCCACACAGGACGCAAAAGTTCACATACCGCAAGATTATAGTTAAACAGGTCAAGCGGTTCATTTCTGGCACCACTTTTCTTTACCCACACATCTTTAACAACACCTCTGACTTTCTTTTTTATCTTTTTTTCTGAGAGAAGTCCCTTGTAATACTCTCTGTCATAACCTTTTCCGACATTATTCGGAAAGTGACAATATCCCTCGCCCTTTTCTTCAATTGTGAGCCAGTTGGTTATGTTTTCCTTGCCTGCATCAACTCCAAGTATCCATATTGTTGTTGAGTCCACAACTATATCTCTCTTGCCATCTCTGCTCTTTTCCTTAATCTCAACTTTGCTTCGCTTATATAAAAGTGGTATGCCGGGCTTTCCGGCATATCCCTTAATTCCATATGCTTTCTTGCCCTTTTTCTTCATTGCTTTTATCCACTTATATACTCTGTTTGTGTGATTACCACCCGTATCAATAGCAAATGCAGCTATATTAAGTTCCCTGCCATCCTCAAAGCAAAAAGTTGTTTCAAGATATTCTTCCAGCTCATTCCATACCTGTGATGTTTCAAGATTTCCATAAATCTCTGTCTTATGTATGCCCCAGCTTTCGTAATCCCTCGCCCAGCCTTTCACTTCAACCTCAAAACGGTTGTTCTGAACATCTACTGCTGCCGTCAGCAAAAGAACTCCCTCCGGTATCTCAGCTTTGTAATGCTCCGCACGCTCCAAAAGTTTATCTTCGGTGGTCGATTCTTCTGCGACCTCGTCCTCTTTCCATGTTTCGCCAAGAGTTGTGTTCACGAAAGCCTGTAACCTTTCTGTATCGTGATATGTCTTAAACTCATCCATTGCACTTTGAAATTCGTCTATAATATCACTCCAAGCCACCCACGGCGATGCCATTGCATTGAGGTGAAAACTTCTTTTATTTTTCCTTTCCGGATGTGCAGCTATCCACATATGCTCTGACTCTTTCCAATATTTTTCTTCGATTACTTCCTCACAGTATTCGCATTTCATTCCGACTATATTAAAATCCACTCTCTTAAACGAATACGGCTGATACATACCACAGCAAGGACACTGCACACACCATTCCTCCTGCGTGCCTTTTAAATATTCTTTATTGATACGACCATTTTCTGTAGTCGGTGTTGATGTTTTAATATATTTTTTATTCCAGAATGTTGTTGCTCTCTTTTGAGCAAGCGTAACAGGGTCACCCTCACCACCTGCACTAGCCGGAAAGCGGTCAACCTCATCCATCCATACAACTCGGATAGGCATTGATGATAGTGAAGCCGCAGAATTAGCACCCGACACAACGATATAACCGCCTGCGTACTGTTTAAAAAGAATCGTGTTATCAGAGTCCTTTGACTTTGCAGGTGCTATCTTATCACGAAGCACCGGAATATCTCTTATCATAGGTGCAAGCCTTGTCTTTGAGAATTTTTCACCAAGACTTAGCGTAGGAAGCACCAAAAGTTGTGTACTCGGCTCATGCTCTATATAATATGCAATACCACACAATACAATAGTTGTCTTTCCTATCTGAGCCGATGACATAACAGTAACTTCCGTTACGGCAGGATCAGTAATCGCATTCATTATTTCTTTTTGGTACGGAACGGAATCACTTCTAAATTTGCCAGCCTTATTACTTCCACCCGGTAAAACCATATGCTTGTCCGCCCAGTCGGAAACCGACATTTTTTCCTTAGGTCTTAGAGCTTTTGTAAGAGAACATATAAAATGCAATGTGTGGTAAGCGACCTTTTCATTTTTCTTTTTAGTCCTCATCTGCCTCACCTGCTTTCCCTGCTGACTCGTTAAAAAGGTCATCCTCTGACAGCTCTATATACTCATCCGGATAATAATCAGATGGATTATAGTCTGCCAGCTCATTAAGAGCATTTTCAAGCTCATCACGCAAAACCTCCATAATCTCACTTTTACTCTCCCTCGACTGACGGAGCAACCTCCGCTGGGATAGCCAAAATCTTGCTTCTGAACTTAGTAAACATATCTGTAATCACATTTGCTACATCATAAGACTTATGAACCTGTCCTTTGATAAGTTGCAGCTTAATTTCTAAAATCATGCTTTTTATATGCTCATGTCTTGCCTGCTCCTGTTTAAGAGCCAGTTCACCGTCTTCAAAATCACTGGTTACTGTTTCACCGACCTTTGATATTTTAAGATTCATAATATAATTCTTAACAGACTTCTCAAGCAAATAGCGACCATGACTATTTCTGACAAGAATTCCCTCGTCTGCAAGATTTCTCACCTGCCTGTCACCGACACCTATTATATTTGCAAGCACCTTTGCTGACACCGTCACTGCTGATACATCCGTGACCTTTGCACTATCTGCCATCCTTACCACCACCTTTCTTAAAAAACGGAAACGGCAATACAATATTATTTTTATAAAAAACTAGCCAAGAATCGGGCCTCGCTCCGACCCTCGATTCTGATTTTTTGCTCACAGAACCTAAAAATTTTCCACAAAAAAACACCCAGAATAACATCTAAGTGATTTTTATAAAAACTAAAACTATTTATTTCTCTCTGTAGTGTGTCCCGCATTGGATGATTCAATCTCTATCAACTCATGTTCTTTCATTGTACTTTTTCCTGAGTTTACATCTGCGGCACGCCTTTCCAGCTCATCTATGTTGTCCTTACTGTAAAAAGGATCAGTAGACAATTCAACATCCATACTCAAGCTACTCCGTGTCATAAATGCCACCTCTCTTTTTTATTATGTAATACATTTACATAATTATATAATATAATCTGCTTATTTTCTATATTTTTCTTCAAAATAGTTGACATATCTTATTATTTTGTAAACTTTTCTTTGACTGTATTCTTTCATTAGAGTGCAAGAAAAAAGATCATTTAAAGTTTACATTCACAAAATATGACAACTGGCACATAAAAAAATATATTTTATTCCTCTTTTTTTGAATTTTTGCAAACCAAAAAAGAGCTTATGCTCTCTTCCTAAATGACAATCCTTTTATTGCCTTATCTTTATTATCCTGATTGATTCCAATGTATCTGAGCGTAACGCTTATATCTGCATGATTTAAAATCTCTTTTATAGTGACTGCGTCGTGTGTCTGCTGGTACATATGATACCCAAATGTTTTTCTGAGTGTATGTGTTCCCACCTTATCAATGTTGAACTTCCTACCTGCTGCCGACAGTATTTTGTATGCCTGCTGTCTGCTTATTGCTTTATTACCACTCCTGCATGATTTAAAGAGATATTCATAATCTTTTTTGTCAGATATGTAATTTTTAATAATTGGTTTCAGCTCATCGTTAAGTGGGAATCTCTTTTCTTTTCCAGTCTTTTTTTCTCTGAGATAAATCGCATCTTTTCCTTTAACATCACGCACACGAAACTGTAGTATATCAGATATTCTAAGTCCTGTATAAATTCCAAACATAAACATTACATAATCTCTTTCATTCTTGCTTTTTAGATAATCAGCAATATCCATCACCGTG
>ENA-OPXB01000540-OPXB01000540.1-human-gut-metagenome-genome-assembly--contig:-NODE-540-length-28004-cov-2.804286_pt1 | contig 28004 bp, 25 predicted proteins | sample MGYA00241516_ERZ502024 | MGnify/ENA primary metagenome ERZ502024 (study PRJEB25962, sample SAMEA2041926) | human gut metagenome | biome: human gut; feature: human-associated habitat; material: faeces...
AAAGCTGTTTGTCGCCGTGGTGCGTCAGGTCAGCCACCGTTTCGCCGGTGGTTTCGTCCACAATGAGCGTACCTACAGGCATGCGTAGCACGATGTCTTCGCCACCCGCGCCGAAGCAATCGGCACCGCGGCCATTCTCGCCGTTAGGCGCGAAGAATTTGCGCGTATAGCGATAGTCCACGAGCGTGTTGATGTTGCGGTCTGCTACCGCCCACACACTGCCGCCGCGGCCGCCGTCGCCGCCCTTAGGAATGAATTTTTCGCGGCGAAAGCTCGCAACGCCATTGCCGCCTTTGCCGCCTTGAACCTCAATGCGGGCTTCGTCAACGAATTTCACTTGAATACCGTCCGTAAAAAATTAAGTCAATCGCAGCCATTCGAAGGCCGCTTTGAACAGCATAACGAAAAAAGCCCCGCGAGAACAACGTCCCGTCAGGGCTTTTTCAGTGAAGCGAGGCGCCGCTTTCACGGCACCCGACGCCTTAATTAGCCGGCAACCGGAACAACCTTCACGAACTGGTTGTTCTTCGGGCCCTTCACTTCGAAGGTCACCACACCGTCGACCAGAGCGTAGAGCGTGTGGTCGCGGCCGATGCCGACGTTGTCACCGGCGTGGAACTTGGTGCCGCGCTGACGAACGATGATGCCGCCAGCGTTGATCATGGCGTTACCGAAAACCTTGACGCCGAGGCGCTTTGCCTGAGAGTCACGACCGTTGCGGGTGGAACCGCCGCCTTTCTTGTGTGCCATTTTCTATGTTCTCTTCAAAAAATCGTTACTTAAATTAAGCCTGGATCTTGACGATCTTGACTTCCGTGTAGTTCTGACGGTGGCCGGCGCTCTTCATGGAGTGCTTGCGGCGGCGGAACTTGAAAATGCGGACCTTGTCGGCGCGGCCGTGATGGGTCACGACAGCGGTCACGGCAGCACCTTCCACGACGGGGGTACCGACCTTAAGGCCTTCTTCAGTGCTCACAGCGAGCACTTCGTTGAAAACCACTTCGCCTTCAACGTCGGCGTTGAGGGTTTCGACCTTGAGAAAATCACCTTCGGCAACGCGGTACTGCTTGCCGCCGGTCTTGATAATTGCGTACATGTAGTTTTTCCTCGCCGTTTTGCGCCCGGTTACCCGGTTGGCAAAACCTTTTTGTAATTACACATCACGCGCACTGCGCCACCGAACGAAGCCGTACGGTGTTGCGCGCACGCGCGTTCCTTCCCTGCGAAGGAAGGGATCGAGATTATGACAGAGTAAACTCAGGCTGTCAACCGTTCCAAGACCTGTTTTTTCAGAAAAATCAGGCGCTTGTCGCGCAATATCCTCAATTAACTATTCCTGCGCCTTGAGCGCGGCAAGCTGTTCGGAGACCACCGGCTTGAGCATTTCGGCGCGAGTCGCGTCAAGCTCACCCAAGCGGAGCCGTCGCCAGAGAATATCATCGGCACAACGTGCACCGGTTTCCGCAAAATGACGGCTGACAAAGCCGTTGAGCTGCATGATCGCCTCCGCGGCAGGAGCTTCGCCCGCCAGCAGCCTTTTCTGCAGTTCTTCCATAGCCATCTGAGAATTGCCGCCCAAACGCATCGAACGCGTCATGCAGCCGTACTTGGGCAACAGATGCCGTGCAATAGCCGCATCAATCGCCGCTTCGGCCTTAGCTCGATAAAGCGTCATGGAGCCGCCGACCACCGTAAACATATTGTTGAATTCGGGCACAACGGCAAAACCACGGCCGCCGTCGAGTCCGCGCACACCGACTTCGGCCTGCAACCCCGCATAACGAGCGCGCACATCCTCGCGACGAATTTTGCGGCTCAACAAGCGATTGGCGCTAGCCATCAGCAAGCGAACCTCATCTTCTGTGGGTTGCGGATCGATCGGTGCCTGCCCCTGATCAACGGCCGTCGCACCAATCAAAAGACGCCCCTGCCACGGAACAATCGTAAGAGGGCCGCGTCCGCCGCAGCCGCGCGGCAGATAAAGCGCATTGCCCGTAGGCATAAACGTCTTATCAACCACAATGTAAGAGCGGCGCACGATCTTAACGATATTGCCGCAAGTGACGTCCACCATCCGACGAACATCATCGGCCCAGACACCGGCGCAGTTAAAGACAGTGCGGACACGCACCTTGCGCTTGCGGCCGTTTTCTGAATCTTGTAGCACAACCGAAGTGACACGTCGCCCATCGGCTTCGGCGTCAATCATGCGCATTCTGTTGAGCGCCACCGCGCCGTACTCCACCGCCCCACTTAAAAGAGCAAGCGCCAAACCGGCATCGTCGCAAACGGCATCGGTAAAGGTTACAGCACCTGCCAGCCCCTTTCGTTCAATACCGGGCAACATACCAAGAGCATTGACGCGTCCCTGCATGGACACCGGGCGTGTACCGCGTCCGCCGCTTGAGAACAGGCTATAGAGCGCCAGACTGGAAGCTCGCATCGTCATGCCGATCTTGCTGCGGCAGGGAATCACGTAGTTTTGAGCACGCACAAGGCTCGGCGCATTTTGCAAAAGCAAACGTCGCTCGTAGAGCTCTTCACGCACGCGATCCCATCGGGCAGGACAAACCAGGCGGCGAATATCGCTGCCAATGTGTTTGCTCGAGCGCGAAGCGTGCCCCGAGGCCCAATCCTGTCCGTCCACAATAAGCACCGACATGCCGCGGCTGGCCGCATCAAGCGCCACACCGAGCCCGGTTGCGCCGGCGCCAATTACGGCAACGTCAAACTCATCCTGCCGCTCAAGACGCTCAATCATCTCGCGGCGGCTCCAGGGGCCCTGCTTCTTGTCCATGTCTCGTGTCACTTCTTGTGGTCGTCGAAAAAGAGGATTTGCCTTTTGCACTGAGGCCTGCCGACAACGAGTAGGCACGGCATGCCGTCCTCTTTTGTGCAAACGCAAGTTTAACTGAGCAACTTGCCCGAAAACTTAACGCAACAGTCGGCAGAAAAAAGCGCCTCCACACCATCGGGAAGCGCCTTTGCCAATATCAAAAGAGCCGGCTCTTATTCTTCGCTGTTGTCGGTCTCAGCAACAGTCTCAATGGCCTGCGACTGAACTTCCTCAACCTTGGCCGGAGTTTCTTCGGTCTTAACAGTCTTCGTGAGCGCAATCACCATACGCAACGCAACGTTGACGTCCTCAGACGACTTGAAGTAACGAGCCACATCCGAATCCAGACGAACCGTTGCGTTCTGCACAAACGCGGCTCGATCGGAGAAACGGCGCTTATCCACCACCTTGGCGCGAGGGCCGGAACGACCGCCGAGCTCTTCCTTGAACGGACGCCCGGCAAACGGTTTGCGGGCGCCGAAACGATCGTTGCCGCGATCACCGAAGCGACCTTCGCCGCGTCCGCGCCCGAATTCCTCAAAACGGCCGCCCTTGCCGCTGAAACGATCGCCGTCACGTTTTTCACGGCGAGCAGGTTTGTCATTGAAACGGTCGAAAGCCATTGCAATTTTCCTTATCGAAAACAATCGGCGATCTTGCTCAGCAAGCCGCCCAACTAAATAGTATAGACAGAGTCGTGCCGGCTCTGTCGAAAAATACAAATTTCCACCAAATCCGAACAATCTCGCGCGTTTTCAACCTTCATGCCGAGTAAACTACTTCGTACAGGAAGACTTTCTGCGGTCTGACTGGAACCCTACGAACAACAAAAAGAGAGGTTTTTATGCTGCAGGTTATTTTCCACGGCGTTGATCGTTCCCCGGCGGCTGAAGCCGACATCGCAAGACGTTTCGAAGCTCTCCAGCGTTTTGACAACAATCTCTCGGAGTGCAAAGCAACGATTACGAAAGTCGGTCACCAAGGTCTCGGCGAATTCAGCGTCAAACTTGACATGATTGTCTCAGGTGGCCGCAGCGTGATTGCAACGGAAAACGACCCTGACGCCATGCAAGCCATCAACAAAGTGTTTGATACGGCTCGCCGTGCGGTCAAGGAGGAAAACGACAAGCGTCATTCTCATTGATTGAGTCGCACCGCTTTCCCGACTTCCCGCCTAGCGCTTGAAGTCGATCGCAAACCGTCCGGCATCGCCCGGGCGGTCTTTTCTCATCAAATCTGCCGCAGATACCAAAAAAGCCCGCCGATTAAGGCGAGCTTTCTAAATTTGGCGTCCCAAGGACCTCCGCAGTGCCTTGCATTATAAGGCAAAAACAAGCGGAAGTTCCTCTTACCCATCATCTAGCCCATCAAAAAACAAACAACAGCTTGCCTAAACTTGTTTGGTTAACTGAAGTCGTTTTTCGGGCGCCTTACGGCGCCGCTCAACCAGGCCGCTAATCCTATTGGAAAAGGTCTCAGAGCACAAGAGCAAATGACTTCTAACGATGTTTCTAACAACAACATGAATCAACCAAACGAGGTCAAGGAATGCGTCGTTTCTCCCTATCTTCGCTGATTCAGAGAAGTCCCAGCCAAAAGGGACATTCACACTCAGACAACTTTAGGTCTCGTCACAGTTAATGAGTGTCTGACACAGAGCCTTTCACAGATTTCAGTCAATTGAGAAAACATACCTAGGTAAGCAACAGCTTCGCCTAAATGACTGAGCACTTCCTCTCTAGGATGGAAAAATGAAAAAAAATTTGCTCCTCACCACGTTAATTTTTGCGAGTTTTTCTTGCGTTCCCTTGAGTGGGCACGCACAACTTGGTGATCTACTAGGATCAATAACTCAAAAATTCACTAAAAGTGATTCAAACGATCATCAGAATAGCAATCAAACAAAAAAGAATAATCAGGCAACAAAACCACGCATGAGTTGCGCCTCGATTTTGAATTCAGTCAAGAAAGACGACAAACAATACACAGAGGATGAGTTAATAAAACTTTTTAGCTCTATTAATGCGTCTTGCAAATCTAATGAACTTGACAAGTTTAAATATACTAGCGTAGGAATATTAATTGGTTACATAGAAAACTGTAGGAGAGATGTTGACTGGATTCGTGGGAATGAGGAAGTCTTTGAAACAGAAAGACTACAATTCTGTGCCAAGATATCGCCCAAATCAGACAGAAACCTAATTAACAATCACATAAAAACAATTGACAAAAAGATTGATCAAAAGTTCAAAAAGAATTATCCAGACGACGAAGACAGAGCGATCATTATTAAGAAATACAAAGACACGCTACTTACGCGAAACAAACGTTGGAGAAATGGATTTGAAAGAGACATTTCCATCCAATGGATACCATACAGTGGATATGTAATAAAACAGATTAACGCCATTGATGAAGAATCCATTATTAAAAATTTACCAAAAAATTTAGAATGTTCGCCTACTAGCCAAAAAGGAATCAGTTATTGTGGAAAAATAACCGCTAAAGCAAGCAATGCTTTCGTCAAAACCCAACTTCCACTATTCAGAGTCGAAAATCAAAAATTCAATATCATTGTAGTAGAAGACTCAGTCAATCATAAACTGGGATATCAAGCAAACAATCGTTCTCTAAGAAATGCAGTATTAGAACTTGGAATCGACCCAAATGACAATTCAAGTTTTGTGATCAACAAACAATCACTTATTCGCAAACAAAATTAATTAGGGAATTTTTAAGAACATGACAGCCTACGAAAATCTGACATCCGATCAAAAGATGTCCATTGAAGCGCGCCTTGCAAACGAAACAAAGTCTGCAGGCGTCGCCTACTTGCTTTGGTTCTTTTTAGGAACTTTAGCCGTTCATTGTTTCTATCTGGGACAAACCAAGATCGGCCTAATTCGCCTAGTTCTAGGTATTCTGGGTTGGATTTTGGCCCTTGTAGGATTAGGTGCTGCAATGGAGGGTCATAGTGGAGCAAGTCTCGCCTGGGGGCTTATCTTCTTAGCTATTGCCGGCATTTGGTTAATTGTTGACCTGTTTAGAATACCGTCTTATATACGGCAGCAACAGGCCACACGCCGTGAAGAACTAGCTGTATCCTTATTACCCAAACAGGATACTTCCAATGAAAAAAGTTCTGCTTAGCACGCTACTCGCGCTTCTCGCTTGCACCGCAAGCGCAGAAGAGCGCTATATCTCCATGCGCAATGTTGACATTGGAATGGCAGGTCAAGGTTATTGCTCACTCGTCTTTAACCTGACTGCCAGCGCTCCATTTGACAATCCATTGGAGATTGAGGTCGGACTCTACAACGGTGACGAGGAAGTCTATAAAGCTCTTATGGAAGTCAAACCATTCGGCCAAGCAAGAGCTAACGAAACACAATATTGCTTTGCTGAATGGCCTTGTGATGAAGTTACTAAGGCCAAGGTGCTAAACGTCTGGGAAATTGTTGATGGCAAGCGTGTTCAATTATCGCGTGAAATTATCGTTCCCGATAACTATCAACCTGTCCCGGTTGAATAACACTAGATAGAACTATGAAAAAGTTAATTATTCCACTGTTACTGCTTGCAACAACGCAAGCTTTCGCTTTTTCTATTGGAAATTCCGACACTGGAACCAGAGTGTTGTTAGTGTCCACTTCCAAAGACACGGACAAAATCTCTGAAGATTTTGAGATAGAAAGCGCCCTAAAATATGGTGGCCAAATTACTTTGGATTTTGCTAAAGCAACTGAACTAGCCGACAAGAAAAATATTAAAAATGTTGTTGGAAATGTGAGATGTTCAGGCGATCCTAACAAAACAACTTGCGTTAAAACCTTTCCCTTCATCATAAACACCATTGGCGCGTATGGATGGAACTACCAAGTCGGCGGTCTTGGAGAAATCGTTTTTACAAAGCCATTCACAAATGACTAAATATCTACTTACTGCCACTTAATCGGCTCTTCTGAACAAAGCAGAAGAGCCGATTTTCTTATAGACTATGTAACCAACAAGTCCACATCGGGAAACTGTCTTTTCAACTGCCTACAATATTTTTTTAAGACAAAAGCACAAATTGGAGCGCAAGGGAACAATCGTTTTATAGCACAAATAACCGCATCTATGCCTTCATCGTCAAATAACTCCACCTTTATACTTTCATCCGGAGAATATTTTTTCATCAAATATTCTCTACCTTTTACATAAATCACAATTTCCCTGTCTTCGTTAAAATACTTGTAATTAAAACTTGGAACAACGTTTCTATCAACTAACAAAAAATAATCAGTGTCATTTTTCAGATCGTAAATTTTTGCCTGAATGTAATCATGTTCAGGATTCATCGGTAATAAAAAAGATCTTGCCATTTTTTTGCATTCATCGGGGAAAAACACACGTCTAACAGATCTAACGCATCTAACGCTTCTCCCAAGGTCTGCCATCGGTAAAAACACACGTGTTAACTTATTATTAATAGTAGTAATAATTACTACTATTAATTAAACTATGTATGTAAGAGTTATATCCGATAGCCACGTCTGGAGACCCGTTAGATCCGTTAGACCTGTTAGCTACATGGCTATTCACACCGATTTTCCATTCAAAGTTAATCTTCAACGATGATTGACTCGTCACGTATTAAATTTTCCTTAATGCCTAAATCTTCTTGCGGTAGCTTCTCTCAGCAACACCACAGACAATATTTCCTCGATGACAGGCAACACGGAAAATACCTCCTTGCTTGCCATTTCCTGTTTGAGAAACAGGATCAATCAAGCATTGAAGAGAAAATTTCAATCCATCACAACTATCGGTTATTTGATGTTCCGTGTTACTTTCACCACGCTCTGCGCGAAGCGCCCCAGAGAATTTCTCTAGGGCGCAGCGTCATTATCTGTTTTCGGAGTATGCGAGCTTCAGTTCTGTAACTGAATAACATCGCGTATTATTTTCACTCCAAATCTGTCGCGTCTTCACGTCAAAGTCGTCCAGAATTTCCGCCAGTTTCTTACAACTCAAATCACTCCACTCCGGTTTTAAATTCAATTGTTGGATCAAATCGGCTGATTTGATCCATTTCTTTTCACAGTTCTGTAAAAGACTATTAATGTGGCGAAGTAGCATTAGGTTAGAAGGAAGATGTTGCATACGTAGGCACAGTACCGTGTATGCCTCTTTGCATTTCTGACGAGTTTCTTTACCAGCCATGCACTCAAGCATTGCCCATATTACTTCGCAACCTTCCTTTTGACGATTGCTTAACTCATCCGAAAACTCAATCTCCCCCTCATCCATAAGTTTTCTTACTTCACGACTATATTTGACACTAAGCGTATAAAAACGACGTCTGATCGAATCGAACTGCTCCTCAAATTTGCTAAACTTGAGGCGTTTTCCCTCTGTATGAGGCTTTTTTGAAAGTTTGATCGCCACGCTTCGGCTAGTTACGGTATCGTAAAACTTCTCGGCAAGAATTCCTACAACAGCTTTAAAACCGAAACATTCGTAGGCACGAACTTCATCAGTAAAGCTTCCCTTTGCGTTAACTGCTGATCGTAAAACTTTACCTCCTCCAGGTTTGTTACCTGAATCCAATATTAGGGCCAGATCCTCATCCTTACCTAAGTACCGGTCTACTTCGTCCAACAGAAGCGTCGGACGACCTCTGTTCATCACACGAAAGATCGCTGCCGATGTCGGGTGACTGGCTCGAATCGGATGCCGTACGATTTTCGCCAAAACATCCAGAAGTTTTGTTTTTCCGCATTCTGGTGTTTTGGAACTAATCAAAAGGTACGGAACAGCTTCATCTTCTGAGACAACACAGTCAACAAACCATGTTGCGGCCGCCCACAGGCTACACACGATAGCCTCTTCCTCTTTCATCCAAATAAATTTTTGCAGCAACTCAATGCAGTCATGCAGAGTATCAGCAAAAGACACTTCTCCCTCAAACAAGGGAGGAGGAACAAAAGACAAATTCACAACATTTGAATTTTCAACAAGTAGTTGCTTGGGATCAGTCGCAATGTCCTGAACAAGGATTGATTTTTCGGATTTTGTCTCGGCCAGGATGCTATAGAGATCATTGAAGTCAGTCGGCTTTCCCCCCTTGAAAGACTGAATCATTTCATCTGTAAACGGTGGGAAGGCAACCTTTGCCCCAATGCTCAAAGCTGCTTCGTGAGCTTCACGTTCGCCCCGACCAACCTCACCAAGGAGGTAAATATCATGATCCGGATACTTTTCACGGGCTTTCTTAGCTACAGCAGCTAAATTTCCACTGAACATCGCGGCCACCACAGGGAATTTGTTCACGGTGGCAACACTGATTGCTGTAGCAACCCCCTCCGCAATACCTATAGGCTTGTCAGGTTGACCTTTACCCGTAGCCCAATAAACACCTGCAGCAGGATGCCCCTTGAGAAAATTTTTTTTGCCATTTGCACCAATAAACTGCATTGACACTAAACCAGTGCCGTCCGTTAACGGGATACATAGCAATGGATCACAAAGACCCCCTGGTGCCCAATCAAATACAGCTTTAACCTGCTTGCATGTTGTTTGGCGCATCCGGCTGTGTGGCTTAATTCCCTTCTTCGCCAAATACGGATGCGAACGTACTGGTTCCGCCTTGTTCCATAACTCACGTAAACGTGAATCGGAGGTCACAGTTGTTTCACAACGCGTCCGTGAGCGAATTGTTGCTTTTTTGGAATTGTGCCAATGGGCTTTTTCTCCCTTGAAGTTGGTGACACAGCCACCAGTGCCTTCTTTGTTGGTATAGATGTTGCCATCCCCCTTGCCACGGGGATCGCCACTAACATTAAGACGACGGTTGGTACCAGCTTCGGGCACAACACCGTCAAAATCAACGCCGACGGCTAAACAAGCCTCTTCGGGCGTACGAAAATGGTTCGCTTTCATATACTTCATCCTTCGTCGCCCGCATCCGAGGTCGTGATAGACTCTCAGACGAGGGCGACAGATCTGTTTTTAGAAAGAACGGGTCGCAACTTTCCACGGTCAGACTCGTTTACTCTTGCCTGTAGCCCTTTACTTTTGTTCCATAACAGGTACCTCCTTCTGTTTTTGGCTGTTCAGCCATTCCTGAACTTCTTCAGCAAACCACACCGTTACCCCCTGAGAAATCTTTCTCGGCTGCGGGAAATCTGCTTTGCTTTTGCACCACCGCCACAATGTTGAGTGGCTGATTGCTAATAACCGCGCCAGTTCTCTAGCTCTGAATACAACTTTTTGCATGTTCTTCTCTTCGTGCTGGGTTTCTGATGCGGTGTAGTTTGCAGCATTCGCAGGTATAAAAAAAGAGCCCCAAATCCGTTGGGACTCTTGGAAAACTTTGGGATCATTTTTTCTCTGACTTCTGCTCGCGCGTTATCCGCTAGCATAGAATTTTATCCATCCGCATTTACCCTATTTTTTCCCATCTTTTGCAGCCTTTTTTCAATTGTTCTTTACGTTACATGGCCTGCCAACAGGCGACTCAGGGCAAAAAAAGTAATAAAGAACCTCAGGCAACCTCGATTTATTCATTGAACCAAAATTGCCTTTCGATTCGGCTCGCTTTTTGGGGAACCAAGCTCTGATTTTTTCATATTTCCCCTTTCGCTCATCTTCACATATGGGAACTGGCTTGCCCTGTTTAGGCCAAAATTGTTGATACGCCTCGTAACACAGGTCAATCCATACATCTAGCCTCACTCCACCCTTCAACAATTCATTAATACGCAAAACTGTTGTTGGATCAAATAACGAATCTAATGAGATTTCCTCGAAAACTTGATCGTTCCTCGGAGTCCTAATAGCCAATCCTCCTACCTTGCTAGCTTCAAAAAAATTAAACAACACTATCGGCCAATAAGTTGCAGTGTGCCCATTTGCAATTATCTTTTCGTCGATTTTTGCGCCGACCTTTTTATAGAACTTTTCCCTCTGATCCTTCTTTGATTCGTTTGGGTTGGAAACGCACTCACAAAAACTCTCATATGTAGAGTGACATAGATCGATCCAGCTCCTCAGGGCTACCCCTTTATCAATCAGCTGCTTGGCTTCGCTCCGTATCATCTTGGACAGTTTTAAGGGATTTCCCGCTTTATCTCCCAAAATCACACCCTGCTCCGTAGTCACTATTTGCGATTTATTTGAGAGAATTATCTTGGTTGCAGAGCTCGAATCTGTCATAACTGTGCCAACATCTGTGTTGGCCAACGTTAACTCCTCGACTGTTTGAACTTCTCGAGTCTGCCCTTGCAACGCCCGAATAGGATGAGATGTCGCACCTCTCACCGCAGCCACTAGTCTGCCATCTGTATATGGAACGATCACTTCCACAGAAGGAATAGCAATCCCAAAAGTTCGAATGTTATACAACTGAACAATTGCAGGAAGGTTATTCCCTTGGACGAAGCACCAACTATTATTTGCCCACAACATAAGGTCATCAACAGCAATTCTCGCATCTCTATTGAGATAGTTACTGTTGTAGCGAGACTTCATCTCAGGGACTTCCTGAAAGAATTCAATCGCAGCCGCAATTACTTCGTTGATGTCAAGGATTTTCTCCGTCTCTGTTAAGCATTTAAATTCTTCACTTGACTTGTTACGCAGATTGATAGCCCTCAAACCATGGAAATAGCACGCGGCTTCAGCAATTGACCAGTGCGACAGCTTGAGTAATTCCTCACATTGTTCCGATGTGAGTTTTAAGTCAGAAAGTTCCATCATTCTTCACCTCGGATAAACAGTAATCAGCCCAAGCCTGCATCATCTCGATGCGACTCTTCATTGCTTGGTTGCGTTCATAGGCGCCGTTGTAGGCGTCGCCTGTTTTGTGGTGCAAGCAGAGTTCCGCCACTCTCTCATTAAACCGTCTATCGTTACCTAACTCGTCATCTTGCGCCCAAGTGCGGAAAGACGCGCGCGCAATGCCGTGCGGAGTCGCAATAGCGGGTAAACCGTCTTTCGTTTTTTGCTTCGGATCTACAAAGCCACCTTCGCCCCGCTGCAACGATTCTATGTGCATGGATTCAATGACCGATCTAAATGCACCATCTGACAAAGCGGCTTGTCTCGGTGACGGGAAAATGTATTCCGAGTAACGTTGAGCCTTCATCTCTTCAAGCAGTTTTACCACCTGATCGCTCAACGGGACTACATGGTCATCATTGGCTGATACCTTCATCTTTTCTGCAGGTATCACCCACTGCTTTTTGTCCCAATCAATCTCTTCCCACTTGGCCAACCTCGCGTTGCTTGATCGCGCTGCCGTTAATATCGCAAATTCCAGACAACGAGCAGCAGTTCCTTCCCTGGTTCGCAACATCGCCATAAATCGAGGAACATCTCTGACAGCCAACATTGCCATGTGACGATCTTTCGGTTGTGCACGCGGCAATAGATGAAACAGAACTTTGGGATCGACGGGATCTGCACCCTCAAAAACACCCCTGGCTCTTGCCCATGCAAACATCCGACGCAACATTCCGCGAACCTTTTTGGCAACCGCCGGATGCTCCTTGCAAAACGGTTGCAAAACCGTGGCAACTTGATCAGCTGTAACGTCACAAACCGCTTGTTTTTCGAGAACCGGCCGAATGTAGCGACCATACCGACTAAGAAACAGATCTCGTTCTTTTTCGGACCAGTCGGAAAATTTGTCTTTGTACTGGATGTAATCGTCAAGCAAATTTGAAACTGTGTAGGCTGTCTGCGCTTTGCGCGCTGCTTCTTCACGCTGCTTTTTTAAGTTTTCTTCCCTCAGATACAGCGGATCAGTGCCGTCTCCAATCTGCATTCTCAGTTCGGCAGCTCGGTCACGAGCTTGCTTAAGCGTATAAACACCGTATGCACCAATAGCCATTTCTCGGCGCTTCTTGGTCACAGGTGACATATAACGGATGAAGAAGGCTTTGTGGTTACCCTTGACCCTCAGCATCAAACCAGGGACGCCTCCGACGGCATAAACACCGTCCTCTTTGAGCCTTCGAATTTGGAGATCAGATAATGCAGCAGCAACTTTCGGCATGTGTCTTACTTACCCACCAAAAAGACCATTTAAGGTCATTTTAGTGAGAACCCATCAATAGAACCATCCAAAAAACTGCGATTTGGCGGGAGTCGATGAAACTCGATGGGACAGCCGTTGCCCGATAAAACAGGCAGATAAAAAAAATCCGACACTGCGTGCGACAGTATCGGACTTGTTTATGGCGTCCCCAAGGGGATTCGAACCCCTGTACCAACCGTGAAAGGGTTGTGTCCTAGGCCTCTAGACGATGGGGACCTAATCTTGGTGGAGGTAAGCGGGATCGAACCGCTGACCTCTTGCATGCCATGCAAGCGCTCTCCCAGCTGAGCTATACCCCCGAAGGAGTCGAAACTATATACCGATATTTTTTTAAATGCAAGTCTTTTTGCGAAAATTTTTGAAGAAATTTCTCAAAAATTTCATAAAAATGTCATTTTCTCTATTAAAATCAAAAGTTTGTGTGTCTCAAAAAATTTTTCGTCTTTCTCTACTTTCTTGGCTCTGTGGATGCACAACACGCTTTCTGAAGTGTCGATTTCTCCGTCAAACACTCCGATCATGAGCTTTTGGTAGGATGTTGCTCCAGGTTCAACCATTTTTTTTCGTGTTGTCATGGCTCTTCGACTGCCCGCCCCTACTTTTGAACACAAAATTGTCTCCTTTGAAGAACTCGCCGAGCGCCGAGCGCAACTTCCCGAACCAGTCGTCATGACCAACGGCGTTTTCGACATTCTTCATCGCGGTCACGTCACCTATCTTGCACAGGCGCGCGAACTGGGAAAGAGTCTGATTGTGGCCGTCAATTCCGATACCTCCGTCAAAATGCTCGGCAAAGGAGATGATCGCCCCATCAACACCGAAGCCGATCGCGCCGCCGTGCTCGCCTCGCTGGAAGCAGTGGATCTCGTCGTCATCTTTAAGGAGAAGGTGCCGTTGAAGGTTATTGAAGAGGCACACCCAGATATTTATGTGAAAGGCGGCGACTACCGAATTGAAGATTTGCCAGAAGCATCTCTTGTCGCCTCCTGGGGCGGTCGCACCGTCACCGTTGAGTTCGAACACCAACGATCCACGACGGCGCTTCTCAAAAAAGTACGCGGCGCCTGACATTTCTTTCTTTATCAGGCAAGCCGCGTCTGTCCGGAAACTCAGCTTCAGATGAAGTCGTAGCCGGCCAATCGAGCGTAGTGCGCCGTAGCCGTCAGGAAGCCCTGCTTGCTGCCGCAGTCAAAACGACGACCTTCAAAGCGGTGGGCATAGGTCTTGCCTTCGCCCAACAGAGAAGCGATGGCGTCGGTGAGCTGGATTTCGCCGCCCACACCACGATCCACGTGTTCGAGCGCGGTAAAGATTTCCGGCTCAAGCACATAGCGGCCGATGACGGCAAGCGTCGAGGGAGCCGCTTCGGGAGCAGGCTTTTCCACCATCGTACGCACGCAGCTCGTCTGCTTGAGTTCGTCATCCACACCGACTATGCCGTACTTATTGGTTTCCTTCGGGGCCACATTCTGAACGGCCAGCACGCTGCCGCCGCCCATTTCGCTGCGAGCGCCAATCAACTGACCCAAAGCAGGCTGCTGGGCGTAAATCAGGTCATCGGCCAGAATCACGCCGAAAGGTTCGTCGCCCACCACAGGTCGGGCGCAGAGTACAGCATGTCCCAAACCGAGCGGTTCGGGCTGACGAATGAAGATGAAATTGACGCCACGCGGCGTCACGGAATGCACCAAATCCAAAAGTTCGTACTTGCCCTTGGCCGTGAGATCGGCTTCCAATTCAGGGCTCTTGTCGAAGTGATCTTCAATGGCACGCTTGTAGCGGCCCGTGATAAAGATCATGTCGGTAATGCCGGCAGCAGCAGCTTCTTCCACGGCATACTGGATGAGCGGCTTATCGACTACCGGCAACATTTCCTTGGGCATTGCCTTAGTGGCGGGCAAGAAGCGGGTGCCCAAACCGGCAACCGGGAATACAGCCTTACGAACGGGTTTCATGTCACTTCCCAAATGAAAAGGCGTTTTTTGCCGGTACGAACATCCTCGCAAAAACAGAGTCAAGAGCGCGCACTGACTATCAAACGCCGCAGTTAGAATCTGAGTCGAAATTCTAACCAATACTGCGATTATGTCCGAGCCGATTTATGCTGTCGGAGATCTTCAGGGCTGTCTGGAGAGCTTCGAAGAACTTCTCGATATGTTGGATCCTAATGCCTCCTTCGTGTTTGTCGGAGACATTGTCAACCGAGGCCCTGCCTCGCTCGAAACCTTGCGCCGCGTCAAGGCGCTTGACGAAACCGGGCGCTGTCGCGCTGTCCTACTCGGCAATCACGATCTGCATCTGCTGGCCGTCGCCGCGGGCGCAGGTAAGTTGCACCGCAGCGATACCATCGGCGAAATTCTTGAGGCACCGGACTGCAAAGAACTGCTCAAGTGGCTGCGCCATCGCCCGCTGCTTTTTGAAACACCCGAAACAATTTTCGTGCATGCCGGGATCTCACCCGCTTGGACACTCGCCGAAGCTCGCACTTACGCCCAAGAAGTGTCCGATGCACTCAAAAGCAAGGATTGGAAGGCGTATTTGCAGGGAATGTACGGCGACGACACCGATATGGACAAAAAGGGCGCCGGCCGCATGCGCGCCATCCTCAACGCCTTTACCAGAATGCGCTACGTCAGAACCGATGGTTCACTTGAATTCAAAGCCAAGATGAATCCAAAGGACACACCCGACCTGATGCCGTGGTTCGACTACCCGCGTCGTTTCAACAAAACCGTCTGCTTCGGCCATTGGTCGACACTGGGGCTGGTGATGCGCGAAGACACAATCGCCATCGATACGGGATGTCTATGGGGAGGGCAACTCACCTGCGTACGATTGCCCGACAGACGTCTGTGGCAAGTTCGCTGCCCCCAGTGGGCCTCACCCTGCTAAATACGGCGTTGGTCGCCCAACTTTCTGTCTTTATTTTCGAGAACCTGAATTCATTTGCCATGTCTCACGTCGCCGACAGAACAGACATCAGTCCCATCCGCATTCGCGGAGCCCGCCAAAACAATCTGCGAAACCTGGATCTCGACATTGAACCAGGCACAATGACTGTCATTACCGGTCCTTCGGGATCGGGCAAAAGCTCGCTTGCCTATGACACGCTTTACGCTGAAGGACAACGCCGTTACGTCGAAACGTTCAGCGCTTACGCCCGCCAATTTCTGGAACGCTGCGACCGTCCGCAAGTCGACAAAATCGACGGGGTGTCTCCGTCTATCGCCATCAATCAGTCCAACAGCGTCAAGACCTCGCGTTCGACCGTGGGCACGATGACAGAGATCAACGACTGCCTCAAACTCATCTTTGCGAGGAATGCCGCTTTGTTCTGCGGCCAATGCGGAGAGCCGGTCAAAGAGCGCAGTGCTGGCGACATTGCCGAAGAAATCGTCGCATGGGCCAAGACTCAGCCTGAAGCTCGCCTGAGCATATGCTTTGCTGTTCTGGTTCCCAAAAATCTTGAGCGTGACGTGGTGCTCGGCGGTTTGTCTGCACAAGGCTTCACGCATATCCTTGAAGAGGAATCAATTGAAAACGAAAGCAAGCGCCTGTGGGTAGCGGCTGATCGCGTACGCGCCTCGCGCCTGACGAAGTCGCGCGCGGTCGAAGCCGTCGAAAAGTCGCTTCAACTTGGAAAAGAACGCATGTTATGCGTCTACGCACAGACCGAAGACGGCTCCAACGGCAAACGTCGCTGGGTAACCGATCTCACCTGCCCGGTTTGCCTGCATCATTACGCTGCTCCCTCGCCGTCGCGCTTTTCCTTTAACTCGGCCGTCGGCGCATGTCCCACCTGCCGTGGTTTCGGTCGTGTAATCGGCATTGACTACTCGCTGGTAATTCCCGACGAAACGCTCACGCTAGCGCAAGGTGCCATCAAACCCTGGCGCACCGCGACGGGATCGGAATGTCAACGAGATCTCGAAAAATGGGCCACCAAGCGCGGCGTGCCGCTTGACGTCCCCTGGCAAAAACTCACGGCCGAACAAAAAAACTGGGTCATCCACGGCGACAAGGAATACAACGGTAAAAACTGGCGCACGCATTGGTACGGCGTCAAAGCATATTTCGATATGCTCGAATCGAAAAGCTACAAGATGCACGTGCGCGTTCAGCTGGCCAACTACCGCGGTTACGCATTGTGCCCGGAGTGCCGCGGCGCGCGTCTCATCGGCGAAAGCCTTCTATGGCGTCTGGGGTCTCACAAGGCGTCCGAGGCCGCTTTGCTGCCAAAAAAAGGGATCTACAAACGCTTCGTCCCGCGCGGCTTAGGAAAGACGGCTCTTGAGAACTTCGAGTCGTTGCCCGGGCTTTCCATGCCTGATCTGATGAATCTGCCGATCGAAGACATCAAGCGTTTTTTCGACGTACTGCTGCAGGAGACTTGCGATGAAGCGGTTCGCCTGGTTGCTGAAGAAATTCGCACTCGGCTGACCTACCTCATTGACGTCGGCGTAGGCTATTTGACATTAGGACGCCAAAGCCGCACGCTTTCGGGCGGCGAAGTGCAACGCGTCAACCTCACGACAGCTCTCGGCACCAACCTCACCGACACGCTCTTTGTTCTGGACGAGCCGTCCGTGGGCCTGCACCCGCGCGACATGGATCGCGTCAACAGCATCATGGCCGGACTGAAGGACAGCGGCAACACGCTGGTGGTGGTCGAGCACGATCCGCAAGTGATGACCGCCGCCGATCGGATTATCGACATGGGACCGGGGGCAGGCACCAACGGCGGTGAAATCGTCTGCGACGGCACACCCGAGTCGGTCAGAGCTTCCGACTCGCTCACCGGGCTTTACCTCAGAGGCAAACGCTCGACCATGCCGGAAGAACCCAAAAAGCTGCCGGAAGCATTTTTGGGTTTCCTGACCGTGACGGGAGCGCGCGCACACAATCTCAAAAACATCACGGTCAATCTGCCGATCGGCGCTTTCACGGCACTCACCGGCGTCTCGGGTTCAGGCAAATCAACGCTCGCCAACGACATCATCCTTGCGGCAGTTGAATTTCTAAACAAAAACAACAAGGACAACCCGCCGGATGTTTTCGCTTCCGTCCATAGCACCTGCCCTGTCGGTGAAGCCGTCTACGTGAGTCAATCCGAAATCGGCAAGACGAGCCGCGGCAATCCGGCCTCATACTGTGGCGTCTTTACCGACATCCGCCACCTCTTTGCCAATACGCAGCAGGCACATGAGCGCGGCTACACCGCGGGCACTTTTAGTTTTAACTCGGGTACCGGACGCTGCCCCACCTGCCAGGGCGCAGGTTTCGAGCGCGTTGAAATGCAATTTTTAAGCGACGTTCTCTTGCGCTGCCCGGACTGCAACGGTTCCCGCTACCGAGATGAAACGCTGGAAGTGAAACTCAACTACCTCGGCCGCGGTGAAGTCAACATCGCCGAGGTGCTCGAAATGACCGTCCGACAAGCTCGCGACTATTTCCTCGGCGAGCGTTCAATCGAACGCGCGCTGCAAAGTCTTATCGACGTCGGACTCGATTACGTCAAGCTCGGGCAACCGCTTTCCACCCTTTCGGGCGGTGAAGCGCAGCGCCTGAAGCTCGCACAGATCCTGGCCGAAACCGAATCGGGCTACGCCTCCAAACGGCATCTCTACATATTCGACGAACCCACCACGGGTCTACACTTCGACGACATCCGCAAGCTACTCAAAGTCTTCCGCCGTCTGGTACTCAACGGCCAAACCGTATTGGTGATCGAACACAATCTTGACGTGATTTCCGCCGCCGACTGGGTCATTGACCTCGGTCCTGAAGGCGGCGACGAAGGAGGTCAGATCGTGGCGGCCGCCACCCCCGAGGATCTTCGTGGTAACTCCCAAAGCTACACCGGGCAAGCGCTGGCCGCATACGACAAGATGATCGGGGAAGAAAGCGTTCCGATGACCGGCCTTTTCGCCCAGCCGCACACTCGCGACCGCACAGTCCCGGGCCGGTCACTGCAGAACGTCTGGCGCGGTGCGCGGCAAGGCGACTTAGGCATCTTCGGCGCACGGGAGCACAACCTCAAAAACATTGATGTCGTGATTCCGAAACGGCGCCTTACTGCCGTAACCGGCGTCTCCGGTTCAGGGAAATCGACGCTTGCCTTCGGCATCGTTTTTTCCGAAGGACAGCGACGTTATCTGGAAAGCCTCAACGCCTACGCACGTTCCATCACACAACCTCCGCCTAAGGCCGACGTCGAAAGCATCACGGGCATTGCTCCTACGGTGGCAATCGAGCAGCGTACAAGCCGCGGCGGCCGCAAGTCGACAGTTGCGACGATCACGGAAATCCAGCATTTCCTTCGTCTGCTCTATGTCAAACTCGGGACACAGTATTGCCCGAAATGCGGCTCGCTCGTGCGCGAACAAACACGGGAGCAAATCCTCGCGCACATCATGAAAACCTACCGCGGTCAGCGCATCACGCTGATGGCCCCCGTCGTCGTGGCCCGAAAAGGTACCTATCAGGAAATCGCTCAGTGGGCGCTCACCAAACTCAACGCCCATCAAATCCGCGTCGACGGCAAGTGGGAGCCCACTTCTCCCTTCCCACTGCTGTCGCGCTACAAGGAACACACAATCGAAGTGCCGACCGGCACACTTAAGGTTGAACCGGCAACCGAAGAAAAGATTCTTCAGGCGCTGACCGAAGCGCTCTTTCACGGTCACGGCCTAGTGTGCGTCGCAAACGGCCGAAAGGCACTGCCCAACAGCAATGCTCCGTCCGAATCCGAAGAAGGCACTGTGGAGATTCTGTCAACAAAGCGTGCATGTCCCATCTGCGCCATAAGTTTTCCCGAACCCGATCCTCGCCTCTTTTCATACAACAACAAGATGGGATGGTGTCCGCAATGTACCGGCACCGGGCGAGTCGGCATCAACGCCAATGAAGATCAGGCGCTTGCCGACGACAATGAAGCGGTCTCGGCAGCGGTCTGCCCGGCCTGTCACGGCACGCGTCTGAATCCCGTTGCGTTAGCCGTAAAGTTTGAGGGCCGCTCGATCGGTGAAACCACAGCAATGTCGGTTGACGAAGCGCTCAAAACAATGCGGGCAATCAAACTCAAGGGACGAGACAAGGCCATCGGCGAGGATGCCGTCAAGGAAATCATCTCTCGTTTGGAATTCCTGCAAAAAGTAGGTTTGGGTTACCTCAGCCTGGATCGCGACGCACCGTCGCTTTCGGGCGGCGAAGCGCAGCGCATTCGTTTGGCAGCTCAAATCGGCAGTACGCTTCAGGGCGTCTGCTACGTGCTTGACGAACCCACAATCGGCCTACACGCCCGAGACAATGCGCGTCTCGTTGACATGCTCACGGAACTGAAAAACAAAGGCAACACAGTCATTGTGGTCGAACACGACGAAGAGCTCATCCGACGAGCCGATCACGTGGTCGACATCGGACCTGGCGCCGGCAGCCGCGGCGGCGAGCTCATTGCCGAAGGTTCGCTTGAAGAAGTCTGCGCCAACGAAAAGAGCGTCACGGGGCGCATGCTCAGAGAACCGCTTGAACACACCGGCAAAGCCAAGCATCCGGTCGACGACACCACGCCGCGTCTGACAGTGCGCAATGCCTCGCTGCACAACCTAAAACACATCACCGTTGATTTTCCGCTCGGCCGTCTGGTGGCCGTCACAGGCGTTTCGGGCTCGGGCAAATCCACCCTTGTGCGCGATGTACTGCGCTCGTCACTTCAGGCAAAACTGGAGTCTCCGGCTGCCAAGCTGCGAGGCTGCGAGGCGATCGAATGGAACAAAGACGCTCCTTTGGGACGCGTGCTGGAGGTCGATCAAACTCCGATCGGCAAAACGCCTCGTTCGTGCCCCGCCACCTACGTTTCGTTCTTCAATCAAATTCGCGACCTGTACGCGCAAACGCCCGAGGCGCAAGCACGCGGCTACCAGCCGACGCGTTTTTCCTTCAACACGCCCGAAGGCCGCTGCCCGGTGTGCGAAGGCCAGGGGCAGGTGAGCGTCGAAATGAGCTTTTTGCCCAACGTCAAGATGCCTTGCGAAGCCTGCAGTGGCATGCGTTTTGACGAAGAAACGCTTGCGGTGAAGTGGATGGGAAAGAGCATCGGCGACGTATTGAATCTGAGCGTTGACGACGCGCTCGAACTTTTTGCCAACCGCCCCAAGATCGCAAAGCCACTGGAACTGTTGCAAGCCGTGGGTCTCGGCTATCTGCGGCTCGGGCAGCCCTCGTCGACGCTTTCAGGCGGTGAAGCGCAGCGCATCAAGCTTGTCACGGAACTTTCCAAGGCCTACAGTCAAATGCGCACGCGCCGCACGGCACACACGTTCTATATCCTTGATGAACCCACCGTGGGCCTGCACATGGCCGATGTCGAAAAGCTCATCAATGTGCTGCACAAGCTCGTCGAAGCCGGCAACACCGTGGTAGTAATTGAGCACAATCTTGACGTCATCGCAGAAGCCGACTGGGTGATCGATCTCGGTCCGGAAGGGGGCCCCGAGGGCGGCAAAGTAACAGGCGAGGGCGCCCCCTCTGCCATTGCCAAAAGGAAAACCCCGACGGGTGTTGCACTCAAAGCGTTTCTTGCTGAACACAGACCACGTACCGACCGCAAAGCCAAAACGGCAAAGGCAACACAATGAGTATGCAAATCTATAAGGTCGGCGGATGCGTACGCGACCGCCTCTTGCGGGAACAGGGAGTCAACGCCCCTACGGGCGACATTGACTGGGTGGTGACGGGAGCTACGCCCGAAGCGATGCTCGCGCGCGGCTTCATGCCGGTGGGTGCCGATTTCCCCGTCTTTTTGCATCCGCACACGCACGAGGAATACGCCTTGGCACGCACCGAGCGCAAAACCGCCAAGGGCTACCACGGCTTTACGTTTTACACGGCCCCAGATGTGACACTCGAAGAAGACCTGCGTCGGCGCGATCTCACGATCAACGCCATGGCCGAAGACGACAAAGGAAACATCATTGACCCGTGGGGCGGGCAGGCCGACCTCAAGGCCCGTGTGTTGAGACACGTTTCGGAAGCCTTCTGCGAAGATCCCGTGCGTATCTTGCGCCTGGCTCGCTTTGCCGCACGTTTCCCCGACTTTACGGTTGCACCCGAGACACTTGCACTGTGTCGGCAAATGGTGGCTTCCGGCGAAGTTGACGCTCTGGTACCCGAGCGTACCTGGCAGGAGTTGCGCCGAGGACTTGCCGAAACCAATCCGGTGCGCATGATCGCGGTACTGGAAGACTGCGGCGTCTGGCATCGAATTTTTGCCGACATTGCCGTCACCGCTCGCGTGCGTCAGGCACTGTTGCGCGCTGCACAGCGTAAACTGGATACCGCTCAGCGCACGGCGCTTCTTTTTTCTGAATTCGACGACCCGGTCAAACTGCGCCAACGTCTGCAGGCGCTTCGTGTTGACGCCGACACAATCTCTCTGTGCGAAGTCTTTTGCCGATTACACAGCACACTTGCCTCGCTTCGCGAAGCCGACGACTACGTCGCTTTTCTGGAGGCTGCCGATGTCTTGCGCCGTCCGGCTCGGTTTGACGCTTTCCTGTCGGCTTACGCAGCTTTTGAGCCAAATGCGAATTTCGACGTGCTGGGCCAGGCCGCACGAGCATTTGTCGAAACCGACGCCGGAGCCGCTGCTCGACGTGCGCAAGGCAAAAATGTCGCTCAAGCCGTGCGGCAGGCTCGACTGGATGCAGTGAAGTCCGCGCTCCGCATTTGCCTCTGAGGATTCCCGCAATGCCTTTTCTTGCTTCGCTCGATCACTTGGTTCTAACCGTCTCGGATTTGCAAAGGACGCTCGATTTTTACTGCGGCGTTCTGAGCTGTGAAGAAGTCACCTTCGGTGATAAACGCAAGGCAATCCGTTTTGGCGACCAGAAGATCAATCTGCACGTCAAAGGAAACGAAATTGTGCCGCACGCGCTTTGTCCAGCGCCGGGCAGCGCCGATTTGTGTTTTTTAAGCACCGTACCGGTGGCGGCCTTGGCCGGACACTTCAAGGCGCACGGTATTGCGGTGGAATTGGGACCGGTCGAGCGTACGGGCGCAACAGGAAACCTTTTATCTATCTACGTGCGCGACCCTGACGGCAACCTCATCGAGATTGCCAATCGCAAACGTCCGGCTTTCTAAAGAAACTTCCCGATCAGGAAAAACAGAAGAAAGATCAGCATCGTGCTGGCAAGCGGAATGCTGATGCGACGACCGAACACCCGGAAATTGATGTCTCCGGGCAAACGTCCGAGTCCGAACCGCGAAAGCCAGGGCACGCAGGTCATCAAGACCATGATGCAAATCAAAATAACTAAAATCCAGCGCATTGGCGCATTGTAAAGCCTTCCACAACTTTTCCCTGCCCGCGCCGATTCCTTTTCGAAACCATCCGTATGTCTTCCTTATTTGAAACGTTGTCTCTGACCTGCCGCCGCATCATTCTTGAGGATTTGCAGGTCGACATGGAAATCGGCGCGCACGCCGAAGAACACGGTCGCACGCAGCCTGTACTCGTCACGATCGAAGTTTGGGTGCCGTTTGAGTACAGCACGGCCACCGGCGACAATCTCGATGAGGTGTACAGCTACTCCGTCTTGCCGCAAATCGTGACCGAAACGATTTCCGAAGGGCACATCCGACTGCAAGAAACTTTCGGTGATCGGCTGCTCGAGCGCATCCTCGCCGACAAACGCGTTTCTGCAGCGCGCGTCAAGACTGCCAAACTGCACGCTTGCATCGGCGCCAAAGCCGTGGCCGTCGAAACTTTCCGCCACCGAATCTGAACCCACATCATGACCGAACACAACGCCCCCGACATTTCCGTGCGTCCGGTACGCATGGCCAAAAGCCGCGCCGAAAAGGCCAAGTTCATCGAAATCGCCCCCGGCAAACACATCGAAGCCTCGGTGTCGATGCGCAAGCTTGAAAAACGTATCGTGCGCCTGTGCGCGATGGCCTGCACAGACTACGGCATGATCGAAGACGGCGACAAAATTGCTGTCGCAATGAGCGGCGGTAAGGATAGTTACGTGCTGCTCGACGCACTCCTGAAACTCAAGGCTCGCGCCCCGGTGCACTTTGACATCATCGCCGTACACGTGAACCAGCATATTCCGGGTAGCCCCACGCACCTGCTCGAAGCCTGGCTCAAGGAAAAAGGCGTGACCTACCACATCGAAAATCAGGACACCTACTCAATCACGCAAAAACTCATCCCTTCTGGCAAAAATGTCTGTTCTCTCTGCGCCCGCCTGCGCCGCGGCATTCTCTACCGTGTAGCCAAAGAGCTCGGCTGCACCAAAATTGCCCTGGGGCACCAGATGGACGACGTTGTCTCCACGTTGCTTCTCAACATGTTCTACGGCGGGCGCATCAAAGCCATGCCGCCAGTGTTGCGCAGCGACGACGGCTGCAACACCGTGATTCGCCCGCTCATCTATCTGCGCGAGTACGAAATGAGCCGATGGGCCGAGATCTGCGGCTATCCGCTCTTTCCAAAGGATCTGTGCGGTGTGGGCGAAAACTTAAAACGAAAAGAGATCAAAGCCCTGATGACTCAGTGGGACAAGGAGTTCGACAGCCGCATCTACAATCTCTTCATGAGTACCACGCGCGTGGCCGCTTCGCAGTTGGCTGACAAAACGCTCTACGACTTCACGCATTTCTGCCGCATTGCCGACTGCAATGCCGCCCACGAAACGGACGATTGAGCAGCTTGTCTTGGGAGAAAATCTATGCTGACCATCACGACCCCCGCTTTTGCGCACGAAGCCGAAATTCCGATGCGCTACACACAGGAGGGCGAAAACCTCTCACCCGAACTCGTTTTTTCGGGTGTTCCTGCCAATGCTCGCTCACTGGTATTACTCTCCGACGATCCGGACGCTCCAGATCCGGAGGCACCCAAACGCATTTGGCTGCATTGGCTTGTCGTGAACATTCCGACCGAGACCGCGGGTTTTGCCGAAGGCGTCAGTGACTATCCCCAAGGCTGCCGTATCGCCGTCAACGACAGCGGTGTTCGCGGCTGGTCCGGCCCGCGCCCGCCCATTGGGCGCCACCGCTACTATTTCAAGCTCTACGCTCTGGATACGACACTCGATCTGCCGGAAAACTTCACACGCTCGCAAGTCGAAGCTGCCATGGCCGGACACGTTATTGAAAGCGCCGTCACCATGGGAACGTATTTGCTTTCGAGTAATCGCTAACCGATTCCGTTTTTCTTTTGCGCGTTTCTGCGCCAAAATTGTATGTTGAGCGGAAGTGCGACACGCTTGCGTGTGCCGTGCTTATCTCACGCATGTTCCATTGGTTACTCATCCCTCGGAGTCAAACCCGATGTCACTGAAGCATATTTTTGCTGCCGCAGCCTGTGCGGCAACCGTTCTCACCTGCGGCCCAGTTTCGGCCGCCGATCCCGTGACCTACACCGTTGGCACGGGCGCAACCTATCGTCCCTTCGAATTCCAGGCTCCGAACAGGGAACTCGTGGGCTTTGATATCGACCTCGTGAAAGCCATCGCCAAGGAGCAAGGCTTCAAGGTGGAATTCATCAATACGCTCTTCGGAGTGATCTTTGAATCCGTGCGCAACGGAGACCGCGACATGATCATCAGCGGCATCACCATTACTCCCCAGCGCAAGGAAGCAGTTGACTTTTCCTATCCCTACTTTGCTGCTCACCAGCTCATTCTCACCCAGAAGAATCTGACAGTGAAATCCGTGGCTGACCTCAAAGGTAAGAATGTGGCCGTGGTAGCCAACTCCGCCGGCGACATTGCCTGCAGCAAGGTCTTCGGCAAGGCAAGCAGCAACATCAAGCGCTTTGACAACACCCCGCTCGTGCTCGAAGAGCTCTCCGCAGGTGGCGTGGACGCTGCTGTGGGCGACATCGGCGTATTTGCTTACTACGCCCTGCAGAATCCCGATAAACAGTTCAACATGGCTCGCGATCCGTCCTTTGAAGACCAGTATTTCGGCATCGCCTTCCGCAAGGGCAACACCGAACTGCGCGACAAGGTCAACGAAGGCTTAAAGAAGATCATCGCCAACGGCGAATATGCCAAGATCTACGCCAAGTGGTTCGGCGATAAGGCCCAGCCGCCCAAGCTTCCGATTCCTGAATAAATCGGACTGATCGGCCGTTATCCGCATCCTAACGGGCGCTTTTCGACAAAAGCGCCCGTTTTGCATCGGGATTAACTCCCAAAAGCCCGAATTGCTCAAAAAGGCTGAACCTGCATCGGGTAAAATATCCGCCGATTTTTTGAGCGCAATACTTTCTTACAGTGTTGGGCAACCTCTTCCATCCCCCTCAACAAGGAAATCACGATGAGCGGATTTCGTTTTGATGTTCTAGCCGAATACTGGCCGCTGTTTGCGGAAGGTATCGGCATGACGCTCAAGCTCACCATCGGTTGCGTCATCTGCGGCGTTTTCCTCGGCATGCTGCTCGGCATGGCCCGCATGGCCGAAGCCCGTCACGACCCCTGGAAATCCATTCTTTACTACGGCGTTCGCTGGCCGGTCACCATCTGGGTGAGCTTCTTTCGCGGTACCCCGCTGTTCGTTCAGATCTTTCTGATGTACTTTGCCGTGCTACCGGTGTTCATTCACCCGGTCGACGGTCTGATCATCTCGGGCAGCCTCGCACGCGAAATCCGCAGCAACTACGGAGCATTTCTCGCCGGCTTCTTTGCGATCACCCTCAACGCCGGCGCCTACATGAGCGAAGTGTTCCGCGCCGGTATACAGTCGTTGGACAAGGGCCAGAGCGAAGCGGCCCGTTCCGTAGGCATGACCTACTGGCAGTGTATGCGTCACATCATCCTGCCGCAGGCTTTCCGTCGCATGCTGCCCGCTTTGGGCAACAACGCCATTGCCATTTTGAAGGATTCCTCGCTGGTATCGGCCATTGGTCTTACCGAACTCGCCTACGCCGCGCGCACCGTCGCGGGCGCCTCGGCTCGCTACTGGGAGCCCTACCTCACGATTTCCGTGATGTACTGGGTGGCAACGCTCGGCTTAGCCTGGCTTATCCACATGCTTGAAAAGCGCCTCGGCAAGGGAGACGACAAATGAGCGACAAAGACGTCATGATCAGCATCCGCGGGCTGCACAAGCACTTCGGAAACTTGGAAGTTCTCAAGGGCATCGACCTTGATGTGCACCGCGGCGAAAAGGTGGTGATTCTGGGGCCCTCGGGTTCCGGCAAGTCCACGATGCTGCGTTGCATCAACGCATTGGAAGATCCCGACAAGGGCACAATCACAGTGGACGGCATTGAAGTCACCAGCCGTCGTACAAACATCAATAAATTGCGCGAGCATCTCGGCATGGTGTTCCAGCGCTTTAACCTATGGCCGCACAAGACGGTGCTCGAAAACGTCATGCTCGGCCAAATGGTCGTAAGCGGCAAAGATAAGGAAACCGCACGCAAGAAAGCCATCGAAACGCTCACGCGCGTTGGACTGGCAGCCAAAGCCGAGGACTATCCCGTGCGTCTGTCGGGTGGTCAGCAGCAGCGCGTGGGCATCGCCCGCGCTCTAGCAATGGATCCCAAGGCCATTCTCTTTGACGAACCCACCTCCGCACTTGACCCAGAACTCGTGGGTGAAGTGCTCGCCGTCATGAAGAGTTTGGCCGACGAAGGCATGACAATGGTTGTGGTGACACACGAAATCGGCTTTGCTCGCGAAGTGGCCGATCACGTCGTCTTCATGGACGGCGGCGTGATCGTCGAACAGGGCCACCCCAGCGAAGTGCTCGTCAATCCGAAGGAAGAACGTACCCGCGCCTTCCTCAAGCGCGTGCTGTAACCTCTTCGTTGAGCAATGAACTTTCGCAAAGCCGTCGGTCGACTTCCGACGGCTTTGTCTGTCTCAGAAAGAAGGTGAAAACAAAGCCAGACGCTTGTTTTCAAAATGTTTCGAGGCGGTTTCCCGAAAAGACGCCGTCCCTATAATCAGTCCAGTTTAAACACGTGTTTTTCAAGAAAGCGAGACGTCCGACGCGACGCCATCGTCCCCGTTCCGTGACCACGCAGAAATCCAAAACCAAATCCCGCGGCTGGCTCAAGTG
>ENA-OPXB01000589-OPXB01000589.1-human-gut-metagenome-genome-assembly--contig:-NODE-589-length-26392-cov-16.029578_pt1 | contig 26392 bp, 29 predicted proteins | sample MGYA00241516_ERZ502024 | MGnify/ENA primary metagenome ERZ502024 (study PRJEB25962, sample SAMEA2041926) | human gut metagenome | biome: human gut; feature: human-associated habitat; material: faeces...
CAATAATGAGAATACAAAGTTTGAGCTAAAAACAGTCAGTATGTTCTACAAGGAATCAATCTTACGGTTGGATTCCTTCAGGTCTTTTCCTATTTCATCAAGTCGTGCTATCATTTCATCAAGCTGCCTGCTCTTTTTCTGATTCTCCTCAAACAGGAACAGGGCGAACCTCTTTATCTGCTCATCATCCATACCTTCAAGGGGTGTATGCTCCTTTTCGGGTCTGTTCATCATCTCTTCAAGATGCTTGCGTCTGAGTGTATTTCCTATGAGTTCTTCCAGTTCCATGTTCTCTGATATTTTATGTAAAGATACTCATTTTCAATGAGATATACAAATACTTGGAGGGCTTTTATCACTGATTGTCAGAGTTTTATCTTTAAATTCTTATACTCGTTATTATTGGAGTTTCAAGTATCGTGACCAGGTCTTTCCAGTCTATTTTATATACTGTCACATCGTCCTTGCGCTCTATTTTCATGAACTTATAGCCCTTAATGAAAGACTTCTCATGAAGGTAGTAGGCATTGCGCTCATAGTGTATCATACGAACCTTGCGCCGGTCTTTAGACATGAACATGTAAACATCACCATTCAATGGATCACGGTGGTATCGACCTCGGATTATCTCGCATATACGCTGAGCCTTGCATCTCATATCGTGAAGCTCAGGAAGGTAGTAGAAGTTGTGAAGACCGTTGATACTCAGCATAAGCCCTCCAGTTTCCCTACCAGTGTTTTCAGCCCCTGATAGTCTAAGCCTTTCTTCTGTATGCACAAGCCCTCACGAGTTCTTATCGTCACCATAATGCTTCCTTTATGGGGAGTTGTACGTTTGGGCTTGTCTTTAGCAACCTCCTGCCGTTCTTCATTACCTGTCCGAATCAGCTCTTCCGGAATTCCTTCAACTTCTACAGGTACAACCTTTTTCTGTGTCTTCTTGAACCAGTCATAGAATGCCGTGTATGGAATATTGTTGCCAATGCAGAACGAGTTGATGGAAACTCCATTGGGCTCACCCTCGGTTTTGTAGAGGAACCACAGTCTTTCAAAATCTTTTTCGCTAAACATAATCTTTCGAGTTTTAAGTTTAGCACGAAGGTATGCGAAAGAGACATGCTAGTCAATACGCCAATTTTGGAAGCTTACGATTTTTTTCACTTTTCCTAACTGCCTGTACTATCCTTTTGAACGGGGTACGAAACCGGAAGATTGTTTTTGACGGTTGCTGAAAAGAAAAATCAAAGGTGTTTTGCATGTTCCGTAAAAAATCGTACCTTTGCATAAAGTGAGTTGCACATCAACGCAATTGATGCAAGTATGTAGAAACCAGAACGGCTGCCAACTCGTTACCTCGTTTTTTGATGATCCGCATAAACTTTTTATTCTTAGCGGATTATGTGATTCTTCCAAAAATAGTAAATAAATAAAGCTGCTTTTCATCTTATTATATTTATGGTTCTTGGATATTAAAGCTAACACATGATATAGGGAATTATCCCCCATATTCCAATTAAAAATGGTTATACTAAAATAAACAAAAAACGAATATAAAATGTTCTATAAAGCTGTATAATTCCGCCTTAAAAGTAGATATCAGCAGGTATTGATGAATCATAAAGAATCTTCTCAAAAAAACATCAAGATATTTACTTGTTTTTTTGTACAATTTTTAAAAAAAGATGATGATATTTTTTCAGAAATATGCTGAATTTTTTGACGACATATCATAATCATTTAGCCTTTGGAAGATAAATCCAATTAAGATGCTATAAATCAACCTCTTCCGGAAGAAGATCAGTCTGAATATTATTCATGCTTCCCCATAAACTATACCGAGCTTCAGGATTCATGCGCTCCAGCGTACGGAGCACTTCTTTCATATCCGAGCGATGAGAATCTTTTTCGTACGGGCAATTTTTGATCTGTTTACGATAACCTTTCGCCTGAGCCATTTCTATCAGATCGGCCTCATGTACCAGACACATCGGACGGATAATGGTCATATCAAACTTTCGCATTACCAGACGCGGAGGCATCGTACTGAATGCTCCCTGAAATGCCATATTCATAAGCAACGTTTCCAGTATATCATCCATGTGGTGTCCCAAGGCTATCTTATTACATCCCTGTTCTTTTGCTACTGTAAAAAGAGCTTTACGGCGATTCCACGAACAGAGGAAGCATGGCGACTTGCGGGTATCAGTAGAAGGATCGAAAGACGTTTCGTAGCGTACGAACGGCACTCCCAGATTTTCGGCAAAGGAACGAAGGTAATCCATGTCCGATTCGTAAGCTATATTCGTCATCACGACATGTGCAGCAACGACTGAAAAACGAGGCTTGTAAATACGCGAACGGCGGGCAAGTAGTTCCAGTAAAGCAAGTGAATCTTTTCCTCCCGACAACCCTACCAGTATCTTATCACCATCTTCTATTAGTCCATATTGCACTACACCTTTGTTAAAGCGTTTTTCTATGCGTCGCATCAATTTATCTTCTTCTGTCAATTTTCCCATTTCTTCCGATAATCTTAAAAACGGGGTAAAATTACACCAAAAGAACGATTCTCGAAAGATTTTGAAAAATTAGAATGCCGAAATAATCAAAATTTCAAAGAAACTTTGTATTTTTGAAAATAACATCATCGAAACAACACGAAAAATTATGAATAAGAAATATACGCTAGCACTTATCGCTTTATGCAGCATGGGAGGAACTTTCGCCCAATCACTCACTCAGGCAAAACAATGGTTTGAAGAAGGCAAGTTTGCCGAAGCCAAACCCGTTTTCCAGAAATTAGTAAAACAGGCTCCATCGAATGCAAATTACAATTTCTGGTACGGAGCATGCTGCTATGAAACCGGTGAATTACAGGAATCACAACCCTACCTTGAAAAAAGTGCTGCACGCAAAGTAATAAATGCTTATCTATATTTGGGAAAACTATATTATGTAATGTATCGCTTTGATGAAGCGACCGAAAATATTGAAGAGCATATCCAATGGCTGGAAAAAAAGAAGCGTGATACTTCTGCAGCAGAGAAAGAATTAGACCGTTGCCGTCAGGCTGCACGCATGTTAAGAGGAACTGAGAATGTAGCTGTAATTGACAGCTTTGTAGTAGATAAAAATAATTTTCTTTCGGCATATAAATTAAGTAAGGAGTCGGGAAACATTTCTCTTACCGAAGATGGCTCAGGAACTTCATTTACAAATGAGCTGGGTGATAAAATGATTTTTACACAAGCGTCTGAAGACGGAGAAACGAGTTTATACTCACGCTTCAAGTTGATAGACAAGTGGGAAGATGCCAAGCCATTAAGCGGTCTGGACGAATCAGGACATAACCAAAATTATCCGTTTATGGCATCAGATGGTATCACACTTTATTTTGGAGCCGAAGGAGATGAAAGTATGGGAGGATACGATATCTTCGTAACCCGTTATGATTCGGATGACAATACGTATCTCCGTCCGGATAACATCGGTATGCCGTTTAACTCTCCATACAATGATTATATGTATGCATTAGATGACTTGAACAATTTAGGGTGGTTTGCTTCTGATCGTTATCAGCCAGAAGGAAAAGTTTGTGTATATGTTTTCGTTCCTAACTCGACAAAACAGGTATACGACTACGAAACAGCTGACCCGCAAGCTATTATTGATGCTGCTACACTAAAAGAAATAAAGAAGACATGGAGTGATCCCGATAAAGTACGTATTGCCAGACAACATCTGGCTCAGGTATTGTATGGCGGAAGTACAGAAAAGAAAAAGAGTGACTTCCGTTTTGTCGTAGACGATAATGCTGTTTATCATACATTATCAGATTTTCGTTCTAAAGAAGCACGGCAGATGTATGCTTCATTCTTGCAGAAAGAGAAAGATCTTGCATCATTGGAAGAATCATTGACAAATCTTCGTGCTGCCTATCAGCAATCGAACAAAGCAGGAAAAGAAAAAATGGCTCCCGGTATATTAGATAAAGAAAAACGTACCAACGAGTTACGACATGAGCTGGAACAACTGACTTTATCTGTGCGCAATGCAGAGCTTAAAGCATTGAAACAGTAAAAAATAGACACCATTTTTATACGAGCAGATATGGAAACACTGATTATTATTGCACTTATTTTGGCGGGACTTTTACTTTTTGCTGTGGAAGTATTTCTAGTCCCCGGCATTACCCTTGCAGGAATAGCATCGGGAATCAGTCTGCTTTATGCCATTTATTATGCTTTTCATTCCGTAGGAACACAGGCCGGATTTATTACGCTTGCCGTTGAAGCCGTTGGAATAATCGGTATAACCATTTGGTTCATGCGCTCCAAGACAGTAGACCGTCTTTCGCTCAAACAGACACTCGACTATAAACCAGAACCGCTGAAAGGAATCAATATTCAGGCTGGTGATACAGGCATGTCATTGACACGCCTTACCTTGATAGGAAATGCCGAGATAAACGGCCATATCATCGAAGTGCAATCAGCTGATGGATTTATCGAAGAGCGTACTCCCATACAAGTAACTCGTATAAATAATGGAACTGTATATGTGACACGCTACATACAACAGTAATTTTTTTAAACCTTAAAATATCAATTACCTATGATTGACCCTAACTATCTTCCGTTCATTTTAGCGGCTGGAGGAGTTGTCTTACTGGCAGTCTTCTTCCATTACGTGCCTTTCTTTCTTTGGCTTTCTGCCAAAGTATCAGGTGTACGTATTTCGCTGGTTCAGCTTTTTCTGATGCGTATTCGTAATGTTCCGCCATATGTTATCGTACCTGCAATGATTGAAGCCCACAAGGCTGGTTTAAGCACTATTACACGCGATGAACTGGAAGCTCATTATATGGCAGGCGGTCATGTGGAAAAGGTAGTTCATGCACTGGTTTCAGCATCAAAAGCCAATATCGATTTGTCGTTCCAGATGGCTACCGGTATCGACCTTGCAGGACGTGATGTGTTTGAAGCCGTACAGATGTCTGTCAATCCGAAAGTTATTGATACGCCTCCTGTCACCGCCGTTGCCAAAGATGGTATCCAGCTTATTGCGAAAGCACGTGTAACTGTACGTGCCAATATCCGCCAGTTGGTAGGTGGAGCTGGTGAGGATACAGTCCTGGCACGCGTAGGCGAAGGTATTGTTTCATCTATCGGTTCATCGGAAAATCATAAATCGGTACTTGAAAATCCGGATTCTATTTCCAAACTTGTACTACGAAAAGGACTGGATGCAGGGACTGCATTCGAAATTTTATCTATTGATATTGCCGATATCGATATAGGTCGTAATATTGGAGCATCTTTACAGATAGACCAGGCCAATGCTGATAAAAATATTGCACAAGCCAAAGCTGAGGAACGCCGTGCAATGGCTGTTGCCTTGGAACAGGAAATGAAAGCAAAAGCAGAAGAAGCCCGTGCCAATGTAATACAGGCTGAAGCCGAAGTTCCAAAGGCTATGGCAGAAGCTTTCCGTACCGGCAATTTGGGAATCATGGATTATTACCGGATGAAAAATATTCAGGCAGATACAGATATGAGAAGCAGTATCGCCCGCCCGGATGCAAATCCTGCAGGACATGAACCGATAGGTAAATAATCATTATCATATAATAGCAAAAACTCAACTAACTAAATAAAAAAGAATATTATGAAAAAGTACTTTCCACCCTCAGAACTGATTATAAATGAAGATGGTTCGGTATTTCATCTTCACGTAAAGCCGGAACATCTGGCCGATAAAGTTATCCTTGTGGGAGACCCCGGACGAGTAGCTCTAGTAGCATCGCATTTCGAAACAAAGGAATGTGAGGTAGAAAGCCGTGAATTCCGTACCATAACCGGAACATATAAAGGGAAACGTATTACAGTCACTTCTACCGGTATCGGATGCGACAACGTAGATATTGTTATGAACGAACTGGATGCATTGGCTAATATCAACTTTCAGACTCGTGAAGAAAATGACAACTTCCGGCAACTGGAAATCGTACGTATCGGTACTTGTGGAGGATTACAACCTTATACTCCCGTGGGAACTTATATATGCTCTGAAATCTCTGTAGGGTTCGACGGACTGCTAAACTTCTACGAAGGAAGGAATGCAGTTTGCGACCTTCCGATGGAACGTGCCCTTTTAAATCACTTGGGATGGAGCGGAAACCTCTGTGCACCGGCTCCTTACGTTATCCATGCCAACAAGGAACTGGTTGAGCGTATTGCCGGAACAGATATGGTACGCGGCGTTACAGTAGCTTGTGGAGGTTTCTTCGGTCCACAAGGCAGACAGCTCCGCATTCCACTTGCCGACCCTCACCAGAATGAAAAGATTGAAAGTTTCGAATATCAGGGTCATCGCATAACCAACTTCGAAATGGAAAGTTCAGCACTTGCAGGGCTTGCACGTCTGCAAGGACATAAAGCTACCACTGTCTGCATGGTTATAGCCAATCGCGTAGCCAAAGAAGCCAATACAGGATATAAAAACAAAATAGACGACCTGATAAAGACAGTGCTTGAGCGAATCTGATATTTATAATTCTTCTTTTTTTATATATACAGGTTCCTCTGTTTATTGCAGAGGAACCTGTTTTGTCAAAAAAACAACAGCTATTTAGAATATTTATGGAAGCAAGTTTTAAACAAGATAGCAAACTAAACAAAGCAGAACGATATCAATTTTTCTTACACAACTTACACCCCTTATAGAAGGTGAAAGAAACGAAGTCAGTGTATTGGCGAATACCAGTGCGGCCTTAAAGGAAGCTTTCGGCTTTTTCTGGGTAGGTTTCTATCTGGTACATGACGGTGAGCTTCATTTGGGGCCTTTTCAGGGCAGTGTAGCCTGTTATCGTATTAAAAAAGGACGTGGAGTATGCGGCACAGCATGGTCGGAAGCCCGTACACAAGTTGTACCCGATGTAGATCAATTCCCAGGACATATCGCCTGTAGTTCGCTTTCCCGTTCGGAAATTGTTGTTCCGATAATAGTGAATGGAGAAGTAAAAGGAGTATTGGATATCGACAGTGATCAGCTTGATACGTTCGATGAAACTGACCGGGTTTATCTTGAAAAAGTAGTAGACCTTCTTATCAGAGAACTTTACACTCAAAAATAATTATCACCCAAACTTTTCCGGATATAAGCTGAAAAGCCGTATCTTTGTGTGATTTAAAAGCAAAAGACATCGTGAATATACAACAAACAGAAGATACTATTTGTGCCATTGCTACCGCACAAGGCGGAGCAATCGGTACGATCCGTGTTTCGGGTGCTCAGGCTATAGCCATAACCGACCGTATTTTTACTCCAATATCAGGAAAACCTCTGACAGAACGTAAGCCATATACTCTGACATTCGGACATATTCTTTCGCCTGCAGGTGAGATAATAGACGAAGTATTGGTAAGCCTTTTTCGTGCTCCTCATTCTTATACAGGTGAAGATTCTGTAGAAATATCTTGCCATGGATCATCATATATTCTGCAACAAGTAATGCAGCTCCTTATTAAGAATGGATGTCGTGCTGCGGGACCAGGTGAATATACTCAACGTGCCTTTTTGAATGGTAAAATGGACTTGAGTCAGGCTGAAGCAGTTGCAGACCTGATTGCCTCGACTTCTGCCGCTACACATCGTATGGCAATGAATCAGATGCGTGGAGGATTCAGTCGTGAATTATCTGCTTTAAGAGAGAAACTGCTCCATCTGACTTCACTCATGGAGTTGGAGTTAGACTTTAGCGACCACGAAGAACTGGAATTTGCAGATCGTTCGGAACTGGAAGAAATAGCTCAACAAATTGAACAAGTTATCAGCCATCTGGTAGATACATTTAGTGTCGGTAATGCTCTGAAAAATGGTGTACCGGTTGCCATCGTAGGAGAAACCAATGCAGGAAAGTCTACCCTATTGAATGCTCTCCTGAATGAAGAACGTGCTATCGTGAGCGACATCCACGGTACAACACGTGATGTTATCGAGGACACTATGAATTTAGGTGGTGTCACTTTCCGCTTCATTGATACAGCCGGTATCCGTGAAACGACTGATACCATCGAAAGTTTAGGAATTGAACGAAGTTTCCAGAAACTGGAACAGGCAAATATCGTACTATGGGTTATCGATGCAACCTGTGCAGAAGAACAATACCACCAATTGGCCGAAAAGATTCTACCACGCTGCCAAGGCAAGCACCTGGTAATTGTACTCAACAAGACGGATCTGCTTCCGTTAACAGAAAAAAGTTTATCTTGTTCAGTAACTGATACTACGGCATCGATGCATAAGCCAATAGATGATCTGAAAGCTATTCTCCCTGATTTGCCTGAAGATGCTTGTGTCATTTCCCTTTCAGCCAAGCAGAAAGAGGGCCTTTCTCTACTTCAGAAGCAGTTGGTGGACTTCGCTGCCCTACCCGACCTTTCACAAAATGATGTGGTAGTCAGCAACATTCGTCACTATGAAGCACTAAGTCGTGCACTGGAAGCTATTCATCGCGTACAAGACGGACTGACCATGCAACTTTCTGGTGATTTGGTAAGTCAGGATTTACGTGAATGTCTTTTCCATCTGGCTGAAATTGTTGGTGGAGAAATCACTAACGATGAGGTATTGGGGAATATATTTAAGCACTTCTGCATCGGAAAGTAACTATCTGATTATCAATGAGTTAAATTGATTATAATCGATTAATATGGCGCTCTTTACGGGGCGCCTTTTTTGTTGCTCAAGTATCGTTGATAATCGTTGCTAAGCCTTTTTACGCCATTTTTTGTACCTCCTGTGTACCTCACCACGAAAATCCGAGGATTATCGTTGGCAAGGTCGTGGAGAATGTTGACTATGGTTGACAATAGTTTACGATGGTTGACAAAAAACAGGAGAAATGAAGAAGAATTAACCCCTAAATATTAAGTAAAAATGGCAACTAGTAACTTTAGAATTAAAAAGATTTGTGAGTGGTGCGGTAAAGAATTCGAGGCTCAGAAAGTTTCTACAAGGTTCTGTTCACACAGGTGTGCAAATTTTGCCTATAAACGGGCCATACGCAAAAAACGAGTGCAGACAACAGAGTCACAAACTCAAGTTCAGAAAACTGAACGCATCATTGAAGACATTAAGGAGAAGGAATATCTTTCCTTTTCAGAAACAGGACGTCTGTTAGGTTTATCTCGCCAGGCTATCTATACCATGGTAAAGGCAGGTCATCTTAAAGCGTCTAAAATTAGCAGTAGGCTTTCATTTATCAGGAGGACTGATATTGATGCTATGCTTCAAAATAAGCCTTATCAATATCGAATGCCCAAAGATACAATCCCTATCACAGACTTCTATACCACCAATGAGATTAAAGAGAAATTCGGTGTCAAAGATTCCTGGATATTTCATATAGCTAAAGAGCATAATATACCCCGGCAAGTAAGTGGTGATTACCAACGATTAGCATAACTCATCAACGATTATCAAGGCGTTCATTTTGAGTGCCTTTCTTTTTGGCCCTATAAGCGATGGTTATCGTTTATAGGGCTTTTTCAGCTCATTTTTGTACCGCATTTGTTGCTCGCTTGTTAAAGCCTTGTTTCTCACCAGCAAGGTAGTAGAGATTTGAGACACAGTGAGACGTGGTGAGACGCACTGAAACAAAATTGGAGAAATAAACGGAGAAAAGAATGAGCAACAACATCGAAATCAAGAAGAAATGCAAATGGTGTGGGCAAATTTTCATAGCTCGCAAAACGACTACGAACTATTGTTCTCATAGGTGCAACAATGCAGCCTATAAAGAACGGATTAGGCAAGAGCGTATAGCGACTTATCAAAAAGAGTTCTCAATAAAGACGGAAAAACCATCTATTGAGGACAAGGAATTCTATACCCCACCTGAAGCAGCAAAACTCTTAAGGATTAGTCGAGCCAGTATTTATCGCTATATGGCAGATAACATCATAAAAGTAGTTCAATTCAAAGGTAAGACATTAGTCAGAAGAAAAGATATAGAGCTTCTGTTTGAAAATGCAGCGGAATACAAAAAGAGAGTACCCATTGAGAAAGCCCCTATCACCGACTTCTACACCACCGCAGAAGTCAAAGAGAAATATCATGTAAACGAGTCATGGATATTTGTGGTAGCCAAGAAGAACAACATCCCCCGAACTTTCAATCGTGGTAAGACCTACTGGAGCAAGAAACATATTGACGCTTACTTTGCCAAGAAAGCCCCGAATCCAGACATTACCGAATGGTACAGCTCCCAAGAAATGCAGGAGAAGTTCGGCATGACCCTATCTGCCATCTATTGTTTCGTTTCCAAGAATGCCATCCCCAAGAAGAAAGAGGGCATCATGGTGTACTATTCCAAGAAGCACGTAGATATAGCCAAGGGAATTGCCATACCAGAAGAACCGCAATATTATACGGTAGCCGAAGCGATGGAGAAGTTCAACCTCACTCGTGACCAACTCTATCACTATGCGAAGTACCATAATATCCCCAAGGTCAAGAAAGGCAAATACACGTTTATCTCCAAGCCCGAATTAGATAAGTTGCTTGCAGCCCCAAAGATTGAATAAGTTATTTCTTGGTGAATATACCCACCATTGAATCACCTTATTCCTTTGCACCAAACAAATGTAAAATTCTAAATATCAAACAGTATGTCACACACATGTACAAAAGTAACAGTTCGTCAGAGAGCGATTCGGAATAATCGCATCTCCTTGTATCTGGATTATTATCCGGCAGTCCGTAACCCCGAAACGATGCAGATGAGCCGCAGGGAATACCTCGGCATCTACATCTATGCCCATCCAAAGAACGAAATGGAACGGGAGTTCAACAACGATATGTTGAACAAGGCAGAGGCCATCCGCTGCATCCGGGTACAATCGCTCATCAATGAAGAGTTTGGTTTCTTGGACAAAACCAAACAGAAAGCCGACTTCCTCGCCTACTTCAAGAAGATGTGCCGGAACAAAGACCAGAAATGGCAATTCGTCTATCAGCATTTCTACAATTTCGTCAAGGGGCAATGCACCTTTGGCGATGTAAATGTGGACTTGTGTAAGAAGTTTCGTGAGTACCTGTTGAACGCCAAGCAACTCAAACACAGCAACCGCCCCATATCCCTCAATTCGGCATCCGGCTACTACTCCACTTTCAGAGGGTTGTTGAAGATTGCCTATCGGGACAAATGGCTTCGAGAAAACATCAATGACTACCTTGATAAGATTGAACCGCAAGATGTGAAGAAAGAATATCTGACATTAGACGAGGTGAAGCAACTTGCCGCCACACCTTGTGATATCCCTGTTCTGAAAGCAGCCTCTTTATTTGCTTGTCTGACAGGTTTACGCATCAGCGATATTCTCAATCTTCAATGGGAAGATTTCGCTATTGCTCCCGACCAAGGCTATTGCTTGCGTATCAGAACCCAGAAAACCCAAACGGAAGCGACACTCCCTATCAGCTACGAAGCCTACGAACTATGCGGTACGCCCGACACAGGTAAAGTATTCAAGGGTTTGAAACGGAGCATGATTAACTATCCGCTGAAGAACTGGCTCAAAAAGGCAGGAATAACGAAACCGATAACCTTCCATGGATTTCGACATAGCTACGCAGTCATACAAATCTCCTTAGGTACAGATATTTACACGGTCTCAAAAATGCTAACCCACAAGAACGTTTCCACAACTCAAATCTATGCAGATTTAGTAAATGTAAAGAAACGAGAGACAGCCAATAAGATTTCACTGAAATAAATTATAGCCATGAAACGAGGAATCATAACAAACAACGGAGCAGTCATCCAGATTTCTGATGGCGAAGTATGGATGACCTCTTGGGAGATTGCCGACTTGTTCTATACAACAACTGGAGCAATCAACTCTCGCACAAAAGCGATATTGAAAACCAATATCTTAAAGGAGTATGAAGTACGCCAATGTATCAGATTAGAGAATGGGAGTAGTACCGATGTGTATAATCTCAATATGATTATAGCCCTATCCTATCAAATATATACAGGACATTCCGCTGCATTCAGAAAATGGCTAACACACAATGTTCAATCCTCACGAGAGAACAAGGTATCTTTCCTTGTTCATTTAGGAGGTAGGTTCTACTGCTAATCAGAAAGCCCGAATTAGATATAAAGTCCAATTCGGGCTTCAATTCATTAAAAAGTGGCATAGGTTGTCTAGGGTACCGACGCAACACACTGCCACTTTCAAAAAAACGCATCTACTATCCATAGAATGATATATATTTGCACACAAACGATTAACATATATCATTATGGAGCAGAAAAAGATAGAACATATAACTTTGAATCTGATTGTTTTCGGAACAATCGTCATCATTGGTGTTTTAGCCCGTCAGACCGCACTACACTATGGTTGGGACGAGTTCAGTAGCTACCTCATTTTTGTGGTATGCTCCTTTGTCATAGGAGCTATCTATCTCAATCTGCAAATGGTATTCGGACAACTCCTTTCACCAACAATAGAGAAGTGCTTTATGAGATTTGAGTGCTACCACAATAAGGTTGTGGTGGCAGAAGCTCCAGTAACGCACCCGGAACTTACCGAAAGTACCATAATTTCAGAACCTATCGTTTCAGAACCTGAACTCAAAATTGAAATCAAAACTACATCTGACACAACAGAAGAAGTTTCTACTCCATCGTGTCCTGAATCCAATGAAGATGTAGCTGAACTTCCCAAAGAAGAAGCCACACCTTCTACCATCAACAATATATCTACCGAAGAATCCAACCAGCCAACAGAATACGAGATATTCCGTGCTAACGCAATAGCTGAAAAGGAACGAGCATCACAAGAAAAGTTAGATAAGGTTCTTACATATACGAAACAGAACCTGATTCTCTATCTTAGCGAAACTGACCTCAATCGTCTATGTAGATATATTACGGAATACTACTTCTCAGATTCTCTACCCAAAGTTGAGCAAATAAAGGTTGATGCTCAATTAAAAACCATTGACATCATGCACTTTGGCTGGAATATCGGCAAAGCATTCGGAAAACCACGCCTACAGACCGCTACTTTTATAAAGAGGATATTTACTCATACTCTCCGTGATTCGGAAATATCTACCATTGAGCGCAAAATGTCTAATACTGAATCACCATGCAAAATTCAGCTACAATCGTTATAACAAATAACGACTGCCCTAATATCCTCTGAAGGTGTATAGTTTGTCACTCAGCACCTCATTCCCTTTAATAAAATCCAAAAGATATTCTTTTGTGATTACAAATTGATTGTGTTGTTTATCCTTTGTTGCCAAAATCTGCTCTTTATCATCATTAGTGATCTGAAAGCTGTGAATTATACGATTTCTTTTATCTACTAAATCGCTAAATATTTGAGCAATTTCAGAACCAGCTTTAGTTGTTATTGTATCATTAATTGCAGCTTTTAATTGGCCAGAAGTTTTATCAATTAAATCATACCAACTATAATTTCTTCCCCCATCTTCTCGTAATATATTCTCTATAATAAATGAATTGTTTGAATTGAACACACAAATTGCACTGCCTAATAATTCTCGATATTCTTTAGTTGGAAGAGATTGTCTTGTATAATTTTCATACATAATACACTTGTATTTAAATAATTAAACAAATAAATAAGCATTGTTTGTAGAACCTACTTATGTCTTGTAAAGGTATGTATAATTCTCAAGGATGACATCAACTACCATCAAAAAGTTATTCATCAGTTATATTTTGGTGAATGATTCCACCATTGAAACACCTGTTTCCTTTGCCGTCGAACAATTAAAAACGAGCGACGTATGCAAAAAGAAACAGTAACATTTGATAAGCTGCCCGAAGCGGTAGGTTATCTGACCGAACAGATCATTGAGTTGAAAAGAATGGTGTCGGCACTTCAACCGCCAGCATCAGACAAACACGTGTTGGTTGAAATTGAGGATGCTTGCCGTATCATCAAAAAAGCCAAGCCTACCATTTATACATTGGTTCGCAAAGGGCTGCTCCCTGCCTATAAGAAAGGCAAGAAGCTCTATTTCTACGAGGACGAACTTCTGGCTTGGATTGAGAACGGGCGTAGAAAGACTTCCGAGCAAACATATGAGGAAATGCTTGCCAATATGCAAGGAGGTGTCCGTCATAAGCCCAAATCATCCGTGAAATTTTAATGGATATAGTAATGGATACATCTTCTATTAATCCGGCATCCATCATTGATGAAGCGGTTGATTTAAGTATGCGACTAGCTGGCACTGATTTTCCGGTCAGCATATTCCCGACAAGAATCCAACGCATCATCAGTGAGGTTCACGAATGCCATAACTACCCGACAGACTACATTGCCGCAGCTATCCTTACGGCAATAGCGGTCGGCATAGGTAACACACATCTTGCCCAAATCAAGCAAGGCTGGGTAGAAAGCCCTATCCTGTATATGGCATTGATCGGAAGACCGGGAGCAAACAAAAGCCATCCGCTTAGCTTTTCCATGAAGCCGTTTCTTGATTATGACTATCAGCAAAATCAAGTCTTTGAAAAGGCTCTTGCCAAGTATGATGAGCTGATGAGTATGAGCCGTAAAGAACGTGCGGATAACGGTGAGGAACAATTTCCACAGGAACCAGTCCGTAAACGTTTCTTGATTTCGGATGTAACACCCGAAGGATTGAGCCTCATTCATGCACAGAACAAACGTGGTTTATGCTTGTGGGCTGATGAGTTATCCGCTTGGTTCAAGAACTTCAACCGTTACAACAACGGTTCGGAAGAACAGTTTTGGTTGTCGGTATTCAGTGCCAAAACCACTATATCCGACCGCAAGAATGCCAAGAGTTCCATCTTCATCAAGCGACCGTACATCTCAGTTATCGGCACTATCCAAAAGAAGATTCTCAGTGAACTGGCTAAGGGCGAACGTTCCAGTAATGGATTCATTGACCGTATCCTGTTTGTAATGCCCAATCTGCAACAGAAGGCACGTTGGAATGACAAGGAGCTGCCGGAGAATATCGAGCAAGAATGGAATGCCATTATTAATAAGCTGATACAACAAGAGTATGCCCTCAATGAGTTTGGAGAGATAGAACCACATATTCTTCTCTTTACAGAGGATGCCAAGAGACGGCTTTACGAGTGGCAGCACCACTTCTCAGAATTGTGCGACCGAGAGACAAACGACACTATTGTGAGTATCTATTGCAAATTGGAGATATACATCATCCGCTTCAGCCTGATTATTCAATTAGCACGATGGACTTGCGGAGAGTGTGATAAAAACTATATCGACCTATTGACGGTGGAACGAGCCATAAAACTGACGGAATATTTCAAAGAATCCGCATTGAGCGTTCAAAATATCCTCAATGAAAATGCGCTCAACAACCAACAACAAGCGATAGTCAATTTGCTTCCTCCAGCCTTTACAACTGCCCAAGCAATACAGATAGCCGAGCAGAACGGAATGAAGGAGCGGACGTTTCAACGCTTTCTCAATGACAACATCGGAACATTGTTCCGCAAAGAGAAACATGGAGAATATTCAAAGACTAACCCGTGACATTTTTGTCGGTTTTGACACTTTCCAAGCGAAAACGACAATAACGACAAAAGTGACACACCAAAAAAGAAACATACAATGAGTACACATAGATTCATATTAGAACCCTACAAAGGTGTCAGCACTCGACACACTTGCCCGAACTGCCACCGCCAAAGATGTTTTTCCAAGTACATTGATACGGAGAAGCAAATCAAGTTCCCAGAATACGTGGGGCGTTGTGACCATGAGCAGAAATGCGGTTATCACTTCACGCCTCGTGATTACTTTGAGCAGAACCCGTCAGAGAAAGAAAGGTTTGCAGAAGATAGTTTCAGGAGTTATGTACCGATTAAGGAAGCACAACCTCTAGTCACATCCTACATTGATTTGGATATAGTCAACCAATCATTGCGTGGTTATTCTGCAAACAAGTTGTTTCAATTTCTATCAACTCAGTTCGGAGAAACAGAAACATTAAAACTCATGAAGAGATACAAGGTTGGTACTTCTAAGTATTGGGACGGTGCAACTGTATTCTGGCAAACGGATAACAAAAATAAAGTCCGCACGGGTAAAATAATGCTTTACAATCCCGAAACAGGTAATCGGATAAAAGAACCATACAATCATGTTACATGGGTACACTCCGTGCTGCACAAAGGTGATTATAATCTGAAGCAATGTTTCTTCGGTGAACATCTGCTTGCTGAAGACAGAAGCCGCCCTGTTGCACTGGTAGAAAGCGAGAAAACGGCACTCATTGCTTCCTACTATCTGCCACAATTCCTATGGATAGCATCAGGAGGAAAGAACGGTTGCTTCAATGCTAACAACCTATCCGTTCTGGCAGGAAGAAGCGTTGTATTATTCCCCGATTTAGAAGCGACAGACTATTGGCAGAGCAAAATCGGGCTGATGAAAAGCTACGGGATTAAGGTGCGAATGTTCGATTATTTGGAAGCCCATGCCACCGAAAGCGAGCGAAAAGAGGGGTACGACATAGCCGATTATCTGCTCAAAGTGAAGCCTGATGAAGCTATCCTCCAACAGATGATAAGGAAAAATCCTGTCTTGAAAACACTGATAGAAACATTCGATTTGAAGCTCGTCAGCGTACAACAAGGCACTCTACAACAAAAGGTTTCACCACCTAAGAAACGAGGTTTCAGGCTTTGAATACAGGGAGAGAAATCGAGACTTTTTTACTGTAGCAAGTTAATGTCGGTGTATTACATTTCCCGACCACTTGCTCCTCAAAAAGTCTGAGGAGGTAGCTCCCGATGGTCACAAATTATTCACTAAAAAACAATTCAAATGGAAAAGAAATATACAATAACACTTCGTCTGTCATATCAGCAACACGCATGGTTAGGTGCGCTTTGCAGACGAAGCAAGCAGACTCAAAGCGAAGTCATCCGTTCGCTCATCGAGAACGGTTCGGTACGTGAACGAATCACGCAAGAGCATATCCACATCATCCGGCAACTAATTGGTGAAAGTACCAATCTTAACCAGTTGGCAAGACAGGCAAACACCTACGGTTTCTTTGCCGTTGCGGACAGATGCGAGGAAATGGCTCAGTACATTAATCAACTTATAAAACGACTAAAAGATGATAGGTAAACAGACTAAAGGAACGTCATTCGATGGTTGTGTCCGCTATGTACTCAAAGAGGAAAAATCCAAGCTATTGGAAGCAGTCGGAGTAGAAGGTACACCCGAACAGATGGCAGTGCAATTTGAGTTACAAACATTACTCAATGATAAGGTAAAGAATATTGTCGGACACACTTCACTCAACTTCTCACCGGAAGACAGTGCAAGGCTAAAGTCCGATGATGCCTTGATGCTGAACATAGCGCACGACTATATGAAACTGATGGGTATTGAAAATACGCAATACATCATTGCCCGACATATCGACCGTGAGCATCCGCATTGCCACATCGTATTCAACCGAGTGGACAATGACGGCAAGACGATTAGCGACAAGAATGATTTTCGCAGGAATGAGAAAGTCTGCAAAATGCTGACCGCCAAATATCGCTTGCACTTTGCCAATGGTAAAGACCATATTAAAGAGGAACGCTTGCGCCCCTACGATAAGGCAAAGCACGAGATATACAAGGCATTGAAAGAAGAATTGCCCAAAGCTCATAGTTGGGATGATTTGAAAGATACACTTGCCGGCCGAGACATTGATATGAAATTCAAGGTCAGCTGGACTACACGGAAAATACAGGGCGTCAAGTTTGAACACAACGGATTTTCTTTCTCCGGTTCAAAAATAAGTCGAGAGTTCAGCTACTTGAATATCGACAACCGACTGGAAGAGAATGCTTGTGCATCCTTGTTGGAGTCAGCCAAGCAAGAACCCAAACAGCAGAAAGAAGAGGTGCTGCAAAGCGTTTCCCATTCCGATGATAGCTTTGGCTTCAATCTCGGTTTGTTAAACGGAAGCTCATCCTACGATGCCACTGCCGCAGAAGAAGCAGAGTTCAATCGCCTGATGAAAAAGAAAAAGGCTAAGCGCAAGCGAGGCTTTCATTTATAATCCATTTTTATTAACATTTTAAATTCAATTATTTATGGTTCAAAAAGATTTAATTCTTGATTTCAATCTCTACTTGTGTGAGAAATTTGGCTACAGAGAAAGCTGTAGCGTGATGCAAAATGCCAACGGCTTTTGTGTGGACATCCGTGAAAGTGACTTAGACTGCTACATCCGCTTCTGGGAGTATAGCTGTGGAAGAGGAAACTTTCCCGACTGGTCTATCATCATTGTGCGCAGTAACTTCAAGAAGAACCAAGAAGAAAGTTTGAAAGATTTGGCTCGGTTCTTCAAGGAGTACATGCCACGCTACGGTTACAAATACATATGTACCGAAGATGATGACTACAAGTATTATCAGACACTTGGCTTGAAGTGCATTATGGACGGTTTTTGTCCCAATTATGCAATTGCACTGAAAGATTTGAATGTCTGATACATGGTTTAGAGTTAAGGAGGGGATTTTTTCCTCTCCTTTTCTCTTTCCGATGTGCTCGAATGAGCAATTCCTCTATTATGGATGTTGGTAATGAAAGTGTTATTACTCCATTCTCATAATGTGCGCAATAATTGAGAGCGAAGAAATTACTTTATCAAATTCCTTCGCTCTACATATTACATCATTTTCCCAACGACTTAAATACTTTCGCAATACAACGCTTTTTCTGTTCCATATTTGGATGGACATACAAGTCCAATGTAGTTGAAATGTTGGAATGCCCTAACAATACACTAACGGTCTTGTAGTCACAGCCTGCCTCTATACAACGAGTGGCAAAACTATGGCGGAGCCCATGATATTTCAATTTGGGAATACCCAACTTTGCCATTAACTTGCCGTAATAATTACGGTAGGTACGAGGCTCGGTTGGATATTCATCATTAGTCAAGACATAGAAATCTTCATTGACGACCTTCTTTAGTGGTTTTACCATTGTAAGAAGCTCCTTTGTCATAGGAATTTCCCGACATGAGTTTTGTGTCTTGGGGGTGTTGATAACCAGCTCAGTATGTTTCTCCATCCCATCAATAATGTAAATCCGTTCAATTGTACGATTAACGGTAATCGTACCCTCGGAAACATTGATGTCACTCCATCTCAAAGCGCAGACTTCCCCGATGCGAAGTCCTGTACAAAGACTGATGTAGATACCCAATCCGGCAAAGGAGAAATGGTTTTGAATATGATTGAGTATTTTCTTGTGATTGACAACTGACAGTACTTCCAATTCTTTGGTTGTCGAAGAAGACGGATATTTGATGTCCCACTCTTGATAATCCATCCATTCGTTTTTCACACCGAATTTCATAATCATTTTCAGAACAATCAATATGTCCTTCACGGATTTCACACTCAGTCCATTTGCAAGTTTCCGCAAAACAAAGTCTTGCACAGCCTGTTCATGGAGTGTATCGCTTTCTCCAAAGTTTGGAAGAATATGATTCTCCAAGATGAGCACATAAGCAGCCATTGTAGACTGCTTTACATAAGGTTGCTTGTACTCTTTCCATGCAACCGAGATTTCTCTAATTGTTTTTTGTCCCATAATCGTATATTAATATGTTGTACATATAATTAGAGAATAATGAATCCCTGATGTTCCCCATTTGAGATTCTCGGAGTTTACGGAAGAATGGGAAAGGAAAAGGTTTAAGGATGTATGCAATATAACAACAGGCAATAAGAATACTCAAGACAAGTCCGATGACGGAATTTATCCTTTTTATGTTCGTTCGCAAATTGTTGAACGAATTAACTCATGGACTTTTGACGGAGAGGCTATTCTAACTGCTGGTGACGGTGTAGGTGTTGGCAAGGTTTTCCATTATTCCACAGGGAAAATTGGTGTGCATCAGCGCGTTTATATTCTGAGCGATTTTAAATGTGATGGTAAGTATCTATATTCATACTTCGCAGGGAATTTTTATAATCGTGTCAAGCGAATGAGTGCTAAAAACTCAGTAGATTCTGTAAGAATGGAGATGATTGCAGATATGCCCATTTCTTTGCCATCTAATGAGGAACAAAAGAAAATAGGCCATTTGCTGGCATTACTTGATGAACGTATTGCCACCCAAAACAAAATCATTGAGGATTTGAAGAAACTAAAGTCCGCAATTATTGAAAAAACATTTAATGAAAACTATTCCAATAAGATACGTTTGCGTGATGTTGGCTCATATATTCGTGGTTTGACTTATAGCAGTGATGATGTTGTTGAAAGCAATGGAATTTTCGTTATGCGGTCTAACAATATTATTAATGGAAGCTTGCTTGATTATCATAATAATATAGTGTCTGTAAACAAGAAAATACTAACAGAGCAACAGTTGCAAGCTGGTGACATTATTATATGTATGGCAAACGGAAGCTCCTCATTAGTTGGAAAATCCTCATTTTACGACGGCGGTTGCTCAACCCCTATAACTGTTGGTGCTTTTTGCGGTATATATCGTTCAAAGGAACCTATTGTAAAATGGTTATTCCAGACTCATAAGTACCGTAGGTACATTTGGAACTCATTGCAAGGTGGTAATGGAGCAATAGCCAACTTAAACGGGGATGATATACTTTGTATGTCATTTTCGATTCCTGCCACGCCTGCCAAGGGCAATAGAATAAAGCTACTTACCTCAGTTGATACTCTATTGGAAAGTAATATATCACTCTGTGATTTATACATTTCGCAAAAGTTGTATTTACTCCGTCAATTGTTTATATAAACAATTGACGGAGCAAGTACTGCTTCTGCTTATCCAAGTTTACTGCGTACATTTCTTCATTTTCAATCTTCATTTGAAAAGTAGTAAGCAATGTGATTAGTTGTTCTTGCCTGTCTAATGAGGGTACAATTATGCCAACTTTTGACAAGTCTTTCCTCTGAATATTTGGCAAACCGCTACCTATTCGGAGTGTCATTATATCCGGTTCTTTCCATTTTAAAAAGTGGAATAAAAATTGCGTTAATATGGGAGCAGTTGACTTTATACGCAAGGTATAACAATGCCCACCACTCCAAAATTCGGAGCTGTTATATTGAACATAGCCACAAGAATTACCACCCTCACTTATTGAAATAGTATCTGCCTCAGTGTTATAACTGTCATAAAAACCTGACGGCACAATGCCGCCATTCATCACATAGTATTTCCCACTGTTACTAAGTTCACTTCCATTGATTTGTTGTCCTTTGATTATTTCAGCCAATTCCGAAAGTGAGCATTCTTCTCCTTGCATATTAGAAAATAACTTCTGATAAATTGCGGACATTGCTGAATATGAATCCTTAATCAGCGGAATTATACAGAATGCTATTCAAAAGGGACTGAATGATAATACGTGGGAGATGATATATCTTTCCAAATTGCTTACTGAACGTAAGGAGAAAAATAGCAATGAATATGAAGTAAACTCTGTGTCTGTTTCAGAGGGTGTTATAAACCAAATTGAATATCTCGGACGTTCTTTTGCAGCAAGTGATACTTCTAAATATAATGTTGTCAGGTATGGAGATATTGTTTACACAAAATCTCCTACTGGCAATTTCCCTTACGGAATCATCAAGCAGAGTTTTCAAAAACACCCAGTTGCTGTTTCTCCTCTATATGGAGTTTATGAGCCTTATTCTAATGAAGCTGGATGCTTTTTGCATTATTACTTTCTATCTTCAATTGTAACAACGAACTACCTTAGTCCACTTATTCAGAAAGGGGCAAAAAACACTATCAACATAAGCAACCAGACTTTTCTCAATAATATGGTACCATATCCTAAAGAAGAAGTAGGTGTTAGACCAATAGCAGAGTTATTGCGTAATGTACAAATTAAACTCAACATAGAGAGGTTGTCGTTAGTTTTGCTCGAACAACAGAAGACATATCTTTTGCGAAGTATGTTCATATAAACATTGCCCCTAATAGATATTGCTTTTGCTCTTGATAATTCAATAATAGTTTTCGCTCTGTCTCCAGTTTGCTTGATAAAGCATTGAGAGTTCGAGCGATTTCTTTTTGGTTCTCAAATGTTGGTAGTAAAAATTTCTTCTTCATGAAGTCATTTTTTTGGAGATTAAATCGTGTACTTCCTTGTGCCAACGGATATATGAATTTTCTGAAAATGCTATTTGATACGAGGTAAGCTAAATATGGTGAATATACCTTATTGGCGGCTGTCATATGCAGTCCAAAACAAAAGCTGTTAAGATAATATTTATCACTTTCACCAAGGTAAACAGCACCTATACCGACCTCATCAGGAGTTTCGGAGGATAGAGTAAACAGCAAATCGCCATAAAGGAGAGTATTCTGCTTCTCATTATCGCCTATTATAACATAATCAACCTGTTCCTCATTGACGATACTATTGCTGTAAATATTGAGGTATGTAATATAAGGTTTGCCCTTGCCAAAATCATCTCCACTCTTGCCTGATAATCCTGAGTATGAAGTTCCCAGTTCCTTAAATGAAGTTGATAAACCACCAACTTGCAGATGAAGAAAATCATTTAGTCCGCTGATTAAGGATTGTAGCTTGTCAATGATTTTGTTTTGGGTAGCGATTCGTTCATCTAATAATGATATTAATCTTGATATTTTATATTGCTCGTTTTGTGTAGGTAAAAATACATTTGTCTTTTTTAAATCAGCAAATGGAGGAATATTCTTAATCGCAGAACCGTTACTGTATATTTTAGAGAATGAATCTATCATTGATGAAAAAAACTTGATAAAAATATTCTTGTCAATCAGAGTTGCATTAATACGCACTCTCATCAAGGCTTGATTGAAAACCCCTGATACCGCATTTGGGGGTAATTCATATATTTCTCCAATTGTACCAGCACATGAAACTATAATATCTCCAGCTTCTACAATAAACTGCTGCATATGATTTATGAAATAGTCTCTTGAAATATAATATCGTCCTAATTCCCAATCTTTTTTAATAGCATTTTGTTGCTCGTATATTTTTACGGAATCAGCGCTTTTTGGTACAAATATCTCCTTTTTTAACGCACTCCCGAAAGGTCCTTTTTTATATTGAGCAATATCATTAAATGAATACTTCTTCCACTCCCCGCTAAACTCCGGGAATCTCAAATGGGGAACATTAAGGACTTTTTTATCTTTATTATCTATTGCCATAGTTGTCATTATTTTGTAGGATTCAAGTCAAATGGAAGCAATGGAGTTTCACCATTACCCTCATTAAAACGGTCAAAATCCGATATGTATGATTTATCTTGAATCAGTTTATATTTTTCGTATTCGCTATAAGCCTTATCTCTAGCTTCCTCCTGTGTCACTTTTCCGGCTGTATCGCACGGCTCGTAATCCATCGTTGCAAGATATTGTTGAAGGAACTTTTTCCAATCATCCATAGTTGAAACGATATGACGTGCAGCACGTGATTCCGCCATATCAAGAAAGGCAGTTGTGATAAGATTCAACTGGGACAATTCAGAATCTGACAAGTAATTTTTGGCGATGATGGTATCAGACTTTTGCACTCTTCCATCAGGAGCTCTCTTCCATGTGGTAAGCCCCATATAAGGTTGCTCAGAATCAGCTCGTTGATAGATAATTTCCGCTGCCGTATGATGGGTAACGGCAAGGTGCATCATATTCTGTACCATCTTGAAGAACAACTTTGTATCTTCTGATTTCGGGTCGTAGTCCGCACTGCATTCTGCATAAATGTCAGTTATCTTTTGGTAATATCTGCGCTCTGAGGTGCGTATCTCACGAATACGCTCAAGCAAATCGTCAAAATAGTCTTTTCCAAAATGTTTACCCTGTTTCAGCCTCTCATCATCAAGGGCATATCCTTTAATGATAAACTCTTTCAGCACTGAAGTAGCCCAAATGCGGAATTGAGTAGCTTGATAGCTATTTACCCTATATCCCACTGCAACAATAGCATCAAGATTGTAAAATAGTGGCATACGTTCCACTTCCCGGTCTCCTTCTGTTTGAACTATCCCAATTTTTCGGATAGTTGCCTCTTTGGAAAGTTCTCCTGTTTCGTAAATTTGTCCGAGATGATAATTAATGGTTCTGACATCAACCCCAAACAAGTCCGCCATTCTTTTTTGTGACATCCAAAATGTTTCGCTGTTGAAAATGACTTCTACCCGTACCTCTCCTTGTGCTGTTTTATACAACAATATATTAGAACTTAGAGAATTATGCATGAGTTCAGCCATTGAGACAGATTGCGAGAAAAAGTCTCGCGCCTGTTGAACGAGCACCTTTTTATTATCAGCATTTTCCGCAATAATCATACATGCCATACGGGAAAGACGGAATATATTTACTTTGCGGAATGAGCCGTTTCCTATCTTAACCATATCAACCGCTTGGTTGAAATGCTCGTCCACATTCATTCCTTTTTCTCCAGCCACCTTAATGGCTTTGTCTATGACTCGTTGGAATTTCCAGTAAGCAGAATAGCCCATTGCACCACAAAGGTCACGGGAACTCCAGTATTCATTCCCGTTTTCATCCTTGCGGCATATATTCTCAAATGAAGGAGTCATCTGAGGTATGTTGTCATTTTCACCCATTGCTATTACTTTTCTGAACTATTCTACCAGTCCCAATTCTTTCAGGTACACTTCAATCTCTTTGTCGAGTTCAGCACGTTTGGCTTCCAACTCCTTTATCTCTGCCATTACAGCCTTTATGTCGATAGGTTCTTCCTCTTCAAAGGTATCAACGTAACGTGGAATATTCAGATTGTAATCATTCTCGGCTATTTCTTGAAGAGAGGCAAGGTGACTGTACTTTTCTATTTCCTTGCGGTCACGATAAGTTTCGACAATCTTTTGGATATGTTGCTCACGAAGTTTGTTCTGGGTCTTTACCTTTTCAAACTCCTTGCTTGCATCAATAAACAGAATATTGTCATCTTCCTTACGACATTTCTTGAAAACAAGAATACAAGTCGGAATACTTGTACCATAGAAAATATTCGCAGGTAATCCTATAATGGCATCCACATAGTTTTTCTTTTCTATAAGGAAACGACGGATAACTCCCTCCGCATTTCCTCGAAATAGTACACCATGCGGAGCAACACAAGCCATTGTACCACCCTCGTTCAAGTGATAAATCATGTGCAGAATAAATGCATAATCGGCAGTCTTACGTGGTGCAAGCCGTCCTGCTTTGCTGAAACGATCATCAGTATTGAATTTGTCGGCAGCACTCCATTCGGCTGAGAACGGAGGATTTGCAACCACTGCATCAAACTGAGTATCACCAAAAGCATCCCATTCAAGTGTATCACCATTTTCAATCTTGAAGTTGCTGAATCTGATGCCATGAAGCAACATATTCATTCGGGCAAGGTTATAAGTTGTAGGATTCTTTTCCTGTCCATAAATATCAACTGCATTTCCAATATTAGCAGCACGAAGAAGCAACGAACCACTACCGCAAGTAGGGTCATATACATTGCGTAAACGCTGATGTCCGATGGAAACAATTTCTGCTAAGATACGGCTGACTTCCTGCGGAGTATAGAACTCTCCAGCCTTTTTTCCGGCTCCTGCGGCAAATTGCGAAATCATATATTCGTAAGCATCACCCAAAATATCAATCTCCTGTGATGCCTCTACTCCGAAGTCTATATCATTTAATGCAAGAAGCACGTTACTAACGAGCGTGTTTTTATCGTCGGCAGTCTTGCCCAATTTAGGTGATGCCAAGTCTATATCTGAAAACAATCCGCCAAAATCTTCTTCACTATCCTGTCCTAAAGTACTGTCTTCAATACGCTTCAATGAACGTTCAAGCATAGGCAAGATATTTTCTTTACGCTTGATAGCCTCTATTACGGACGAAAACAAGAATTTCGGTTCTATGAAATAGCCGATATTCTCCAAGCATTGGTTCTTTGCTTCCTCTTGAAGTTCCACCGCATCGGCATCATCCATTTCCCACAATTCCTTAAAGGTTATTTCATCATCCACCAAGGCATTGTTGGCATACTTCTCTATTTTTTCCGACAAGTACTTATAGAAGATGAAACCTAATGTAAAATACATAAAGTCACTTGCCGACATATTGCCACGCAAACGATTTGCAACCTCCCAAAGTTGGTCACGGAGTTTCTGCTGTAATTCTTCGCTCATAATATCTTATTCCCAATTAAACGTTTTTATAATACTACGCAATCTTTCCATTATTCTCGTCAAAGCCTTTCGGGTTTTGATAAGACCGAGATGCTTCTCTTTCAATGCCTTTTGTATAATTTCAGGCT
>ENA-OPXB01000603-OPXB01000603.1-human-gut-metagenome-genome-assembly--contig:-NODE-603-length-25842-cov-5.928685_pt1 | contig 25842 bp, 20 predicted proteins | sample MGYA00241516_ERZ502024 | MGnify/ENA primary metagenome ERZ502024 (study PRJEB25962, sample SAMEA2041926) | human gut metagenome | biome: human gut; feature: human-associated habitat; material: faeces...
TCGAGGCTTGGCGCAAATTGTGAGAATTAAGGTCTGCGACCTTGGACGTGGATAGCTGAAAGGCTGTAGTTCCAACTAACGTGTTCTGAGAGGGAGCGAGGTTATGTTTTGGGAATCCCAAAACGCCTCGCTCCACCATGAGGGCGGAGGAATTTTGCTCCCGACGGTCGCAGAAAGTGAGTGTACCAACTGTAAACAGTATATCGAATGACAAGCATATAGAAACAGAACAGGAAAAAGAGTGGAAGACCGCCCACTGGCAGGATTCACAAGCTGTCGAAGTCTGTCACGGTGAAGTTCTCGAAGCCAAGCTACGAGGCTTTGAGACTGAGGGCGAGAAAAGCCAACCGCAAGTTGGCGGAGTACATCCGTGAGTCCGCCTTGAACGGCGAGGTGGTCAGTGGACACAACACTGAGACGATAGCCATCGCCAAGAATCTCATTGGCATGGCGAACAATCTCAACCAACTTGCCAAGCTGTCGCATCAGGCATCACAACACGGACAATCCACATTGTCATATCGTGTATAACCGCATCAATAACGAGGGCAAACTCTTATCAGGCAGGAATGATTACAGGCGTAATGAGCAGGTGACCAAGGCTCTAAAATCCAGGTATGGACTGACCTACGGAACGGACAAGAGCAATACTAACACTCGCAAATTGCGCAATGCGGAGCGTGCCAAATACGAGATTCACAATGCCGTCAATGATGCATTGGAAGTCGCAGATAGCTGGCAGAAGTTCAAGAATGAACTTGCAAAACGAGGTGTTCGCTTGGAGCTTGTCTATAAGGACAAGGAGAGAACCAAGGTACAAGGCATCCGATTCTGTAAGGACGGATATAGCTTCAAGGGTACGCAGATTAGCCGAGGCTATAGCTTTGGCAAGCTGAATGCAAGGTTTGAGGGAATGGAGAACCATGTATCACCAAAATCCAACTCTACTCTGCAATACGAACAAGGCTATCACAAGAGCAAACATGAGCCACCCATATCGGATAGCAGCCAGGACCCTTGGGACGGTATTTCTTCCATTGGACTTTTTGCTCCAGCCAATGCTCAGACCTTTGAGCAATTCCCAGAGGATGAATCATCCAAGAAGAAAAAGAAGAAACGCAGAAGAGGCTTTAGCCTTTGATGCAAGTTACAAACCATTCAAACAACAAAAGAAATATGAAAGAAGAACTATTGGAAGCCATCTATGGCACAGTTGAGAGATTGGAGCAGAAAGTCGATGAGCTTTCTGCCTCCACAAAGAACGCAGGAGCAGAAACCGTTCCTGCAAGTAATGACATAACCAAGTTGGATAAGTCAATCAATGCGATGTTTACCAAGGAAGAGAAAGTCAGAGGTAAAATATCCAAATTAAGAGATGCCATTGTCGTTTTTGCAGACCTTATTAAGGTTGAACTTGGCAAAAAAGAGCAGCGAAACAAGCTCTTGGTAGATGCTGTCAAGCAGATGAAACAAGAGCATACTGTCACCTCGAAGGCATTGCAGGAAAAACTTGAAGTAATGAACAATTCACCTCAAAAGAAGGTTGTAACCCATCGCTTCGAGCCAACCTCAAAGAATGTTCTTCTTTTCATTGGTGGCTTGGCTCTTTTCCTTGTCCTCTCCATTTGGGGCAATCTCACCCAATGGCGAAAGTATCAAGATTGGGAGGAGGCAGAGTTGAAGTATCGAGCATTGAAGATGGTGCTTCCATCTGATGACCCGAATATTCGCTACATAGAAAAGCATTTCAATGTGCAACGAGATGAAGATATTATCAACAATGTAAGAAATCGTGTTACTGCTTATGAGGATTCTATTCGCACTCATTAATTTTATTAAGTTTGATATACGAAAATAGCAAAAAGAAAGTATTCCCATTTGAATTATGTTTTTTTATCGAAAAGATTGCTGTTTTTCTGACAAAACGCTCTTGATGCTGTTAATTATGTATAAATTCTTAAAAATACAGAGCGCTTTTCTTGGAAACTTCAAAAAATAACTATATATTTGCCAGCATAAAAGAGTGATATATTATGTCAACTCTTTCGTAAATTAAGTATTAACTTTCATAAACAGGGTATTATGGAAAGAAATTCGCAATTTATGTCTCTACCCAAGTCCATGGTAGATGCATTGCAAAAAGAAGAAATGCTTCTTGTTGCAGGTGGAAGTGTTGGACAAGAAGCATCTACGACTAATAATGCAGATGGTACTTGTTCGGGCACCAACAATGGGTCAGGTAAATGCAATGTGTCTATAGAAGATCATATTTCGCACTGAAATTGTATTATTAACAAAAGCGTTGCTCACCATCAGTGGGCAACGCTTACTATAAGAATTATATATATATGAAAAATTCCCAATACCAATTTTATGAAGAAATTCTTCCACACCAATTTCTTCATTATTGTTCGGTTAGCAATTGTTTTTTATTATTAAATGAAGCATGCCATAAACTTTTTGAAGAAAACGTCCAAAATGTAGAAGTTATAAAAGCAAGGAATCCCAAACTGTATGATAAACTTGTAGAGAATAAATTTATCATTGACGATACTATTGACGAATGTGGAAATATTCTTGTTGGGAAGGAAAAAATGGTTAATAGCGATAGATTGTATAATGTCGTTGTAAACACAACGTTAGATTGCAATCTTAGTTGTTGGTATTGCTATGAAAATAGAATTGTAGGTAGCAAGCTAAGCTCTGGTGTTATAGAAGCTATTAAAAAGAACATATATTTACATTATGAAACAACTAAATTTAAGACATTAAAATTGTCTTTTTTTGGTGGAGAACCATTTTTGTATTTTGACGGGATAAAACAATTGCTTGATTATTCAAATGTATTTTGTTCTGAAAGAAGTATAGAGTTAATAGCAGATTTTACAACAAACTCCACTCTTATTACATCTGAGCAAATAAATTATCTTAAGCAGTTTAGATGCCATTTTCAGATAACTTTGGATGGGGGGCATAGTAGCCATAACAAAATTAAAGTTGATAAAATAACAGGAATGGATACCTATGCAAAAACCATCAAGACTCTAAAAGAAATTAATGAGAAGATAGGTAAGCGTTGGGTAGCTGTTAGAGTAAATTTTGATAATAGAACTTTACGAGATATAGAAGAAATAATTGACGATATAGATTTCTTAGATCGTAGAAAAACGTATGTCATAATAAAGAAAGTATGGCAGCTAAAAACTGAAAAAGTAAATACAGAAGCTCTAAAAAATGCTATCCAAACTTTTTTAGAGAGAAAATTTCTTGTAGATTATTATTTCATGCCCAAGGGTTGCGTTTGTTTTGCAGAAAGAAAAAATCAAGTTCTATTTAATTATGATGGGAAAATTTTCAAATGCACAACAATTTCTAAATTTAACGACGAAAACGCATTGGGAAAACTTGATATGATTTCTGGTAAAATCCATTGGAATGAAGAAAAAATGAAAAGTTGGTATTCAGATATGCAACCAAGCTATTGCAAAACTTGCAAATGGTTTCCAGCTTGTTTAGGCATATGTAATAGGCAATTATTGGTAAATAAAGACAAAATTTGCACTTTCGACGCTTGTAATCTTACTCAAAAAGAGTATCTGATGTATTTGTTTAAGTATAACATTCTTAAAAATGAGCTATATAAATAGAAGTATTATACTATTGATTGCGCTTGCTAACTTTGCGTTTGCTTATGCCCAGAACGTATTTCATGGAGACATTGTCTCTATGAACGGCAAGGTGGGGATAGCAAATGGATATGTGTTGCTCATACAAGACGGAAAGATTTTTAAGACAACCTCTTCAGACAAGAAAGGGCATTTTTCCTTGAGCAATGTTCCCGATGGAAATTATGCTGTAGAGGTGACATGTCTTGGCTATCAAACGTTTTGTGACTCTCTCTGCATAACTGAAACGACTAAACGCATATATAAACTGGAGGAAGAAACGAAAATATTGGACGATGTGACAGTAGTAGCAGACCGTAGCCAGATAGTAAGGAGGACTGCCAATGGCGAGGTGTTCTATCTGTCGGCAGATGCCAAGAAGATGAACAATCCCTTTATGGCTTTACAAGAGATTCCTACCATCATATCCGACGCCAACACCTCGTCGGTGAAAATGCTAAATGGAGAAACTCCCCTAATTCTCATCAATGGCAACATGGTCAATTCGGGCATCGGTCCGATTTCCCCAGCCGACATCGAGTCCGTGGAAGTCGTAAACTCTGTTTCTGCCCGATATTTGCAAGAAGGCGTGACGAGCATTTTGAACATAAAACTAAAAAAACAGACCAAGCCATATTTATGGCTTGAAGGGGCGACACGCCATGAAATCCCGCTTGACAATGGTTTTGGCGTGGGATATTTTGAGGTAGGAAATCATAAGGTGAGCCTTTATGGCAGGGCTGCTTACCACTACAAATATCATGACGACGTGGAATCGCTCGTGAACCGTGAGAACACTGGTTACAAGCAGAGTTACCATCTGTCAACTCGCAATGATGGCAGCAAATGGATAGGCGAATTGCTGTTGAAGTACCAAATGACGGCAAGAGATTATTTTGCCGCCCAAATCTATGATTCATATCATGCCACGGAGGAAAATGGCTCGGCGTGGGGATTCTATAAAACGGACATTTTACAGGCATATGGCTTCAAATCCCTCGACAAGAATAGAAGCAACATTCTTACCACAAGTCTGTATTACAAACATACGTTTACGAAAAACAGCGAATTGGAATTGCGCTTGGCCTATAATTTCAACAAAAACAAATATACCGCCAATCGTAGGTCTTTTTATGACGAGCAACTTGACGAGGACGATACTCGTTACGACAACAAGCGCCATTCAGGAAGTTTCAACATAGACTACTCCAAGGAATTCGCCAACAACGGTTCGTTGATAGCAGGAAGCCGAAGTACGCTTGTCATGGATGAAATCAACAACTTGATGGGTAAGAATCCACTTTTTAAGCACCATAATTACAATCAATACATGTATGTTGGATATGGTGGTTCTTGCAAGTTCCTGCGCTATAATGCATCCATAGGGCTAGAGGGAATATGGGCAAAGGCTGGCGAAGTGAGTTACTGCTATTTTCGTCCGAGAGGCAATGTGAGCACGACGTGGGTCGTCAACAGCCACAACTCCGTGCGTTTGAGCTACAGGCTCACGAACACAGCTCCCAATGTGGCATATATCAATCCCTACAACACGTCAACCGACTCCTTGCTGGTCAGCATCGGCAACCCTGAGCTCAAGCCTCAAATGACCCAGTATGCTTCCGTGTCTTATACGTTGAATGTAGGGAAGCTGTATCTTACGCCCACAGTCGATTACAAATACATAAGTGACATGATAGAAAATTACGGCTACTCCAAAGGTGATGTCTATTATAGCACTTACGCCAACACTGGTCATTTCGCCCAAACTTCAGCAGGAACCGACTTGAGTTATCGTTTCAAGTGGGGGCGAGTCTATGCAGGTGGCGGCTGGAAGGCCAGCCATTTCACTGGGCAAAATGCCAAGAACTCCGCCTATGCCTCATTCGGCTTCAATGCGCACGTGAAGGATTTTTCTTTCTATGGCGATGTAGATTACAATTCAAGAGATTACACGGCCTTGGCTTGCACAAAATACATACGACTTTCCGTTGCCAACCTCCAAGTGAATTACAATATCACCCCCGACTTTTACATTGGCATATGCCTACAGCATATCACTGGGGAATACCAAAGCAAGACGACCACCATAGATGGCTCTTTCCATTCCGTGACAGAGAATCATTACAAAGACCAGAAATTCCGTCCTTGGGCGATTCTGAGATATACTTTCCGTAAAAACGCAGACAAGAAGCATAAGCTTGGCAAAGTTTTGGATAGCACGGAAGAGGGTATCTCCATCTTAAGATAAAGCTATTTAGAATTAAGCACTCTGGTTAGTTTCTTATGATGTTGTCAAAAAAATAAATACAATGAAGAAATTTTCCATTTTTCGTCAACATGATTCCATGCAATGTGGCATAGCCTGCTTGCAAATGGTATGTAAATATTTCGGCAGAGAATACTCTTTGGATTCTTTGTCGAAACTTTGTTTTGCTACTACGGAAGGAGTTTCTCTGTTAGGTATCAATGAGGCCGCAAACACACTTGGCTTGCATACTACATGCGCTAGAGCTACAACTATGGTACTAGGTGAAGTCCCTTTGCCTTGTATCCTTCATTGGAACCAGAACCACTTTGTGGTTTTATATAAGGTCAAGAAAGGAAAGAAGTTCTATGTCGCTGACCCAGGAAAAGGATTGGTGACTTATAGTTTAGAAGAGTTCAAGCAGCATTGGATAAGCACAAGTTCCAATGGCGAGGACAAAGGCATCGCCATGTTCTTGGAAACCACTCCTGCATTCTTTACCTATAAGATGAAAGGGGAAGAGAACGTAAAAGAGAAAAGGTCTTTCCGCTTTCTCTTTGGTTATGTGAAGAAATATCGCAAGTATTTTGGGCAAACCATTTTAGGTTTGGTAGTCGGGAGCCTCTTGCAGCTTGTCTTGCCATTCCTTACCCAGTCCATTGTAGATGTCGGCATCAAGAACCAAGACATCGGCTTTGTTTGGCTTATCCTGTTGGGACAGTTGATGCTCACTATCAGCCGAACGGCAATCGACTTTATCCGCAGATGGCTATTGCTTCATATATCCTTGCGCATCAATATTTCATTGGTGAGCGACTTCTTCATCAAGCTCTTGAAGTTGCCGATGTCTTTCTTTGACACGAAGCTCATGGGCGACTTGATGCAGAGAATGAACGACCATAGCCGTGTGAACAACTTCCTCACTCAGCAAACGCTCAATATTACCTTTGCCATGCTTACTTTCTTGGTGTTCTCGGTGGTGCTATTCTTCTATAACAAGTTGGTGTTTGCCATCTTTTTGTTGGGAAGCATCCTCTATGGCGCATGGATGACCTTGTTCTTGAAACGGAGAAAGGTGCTCGACTATGAATTGTTTGAGCAGCAAGCCATCAACAATAACAAAACTTATGAGTTTATCACCTCCATGCAGGAAATCAAGTTGCAGGATTGTGAACAACGTAGAAGATGGGAATGGGAGGACACGCAAGCAGACTTGTTTGGGGTGCAGATGAAATCACTCAAACTCCAACAGACACAGGAGGCAGGAAGTATCTTTATCAACGAGGTGAAGAACATCATCATCACGGTAGTGGCTGCAACCGCCGTGATACATGGGCAAATGACACTTGGTATGATGCTTGCCGTGCAATACATAATCGGACAGCTCAACTCACCTGTGGAGCAACTGATGAACTTCTTCTATTCTCTGCAAGATGTGAAGATTAGCTTGGAGCGAATCAACGAGATTCACCAGATGGATGATGAGAACGGAAAGGAAGGCTTGCTAACTTCTATTGAAGATAAGAATGAGGGCATTGACATCAAGAACATCATGTTCAAGTACGACCCACATGCTTTGCGCAAGACCATAGACAATGTGGACATTCACATTCCGCAAGGTAAGGTAACAGCCATCGTTGGCGCATCTGGCAGTGGAAAGACCACCCTCATCCGTTTGATGCTTGGTTATTATCCTGTCTTGGAGGGAAAAATCAACATTGGAAATACTGACATCAACAAACTCAACAAAAAGTGGTGGCGCAGACAATGTGGTGTTGTCATGCAGGATGGTGTTATCTTCTCGGAGAGTATCGCAAGAAACATTGCCGTTGACGATGGCGACATAGACAAGGAACGGTTGTTGAAAGCTGCCGAGATAGCTTGTATCAAGGACTATGTGATGGCTTTGCCTCTGAAGTTCAACACCAAGATTGGACGAGATGGCGTGGGACTGAGCCAAGGACAGAAACAGCGTATCTTGATAGCAAGGGCGGTTTACAAGAATCCCGACTATATCTTCCTTGACGAGGCAACCAACTCGCTCGATGCCAACAACGAGAGAAGCATCGTTGAGAACTTGGATAAGTTCTATAAGGGCAAGACTGTTGTGATTGTGGCTCATCGCCTAAGCACGGTGAAGAATGCCGACCAAATCGTGGTCATCGATCATGGAAAAGTGGTTGAGGTTGGCAATCATGAATCACTGACAGCCAAGCGAGGAGCATACTATAATCTGGTAAAGAATCAATTGGAATTGGGAAACTAAAATGCTTTTGACATGGAACAGAAAGAAAAAGAATCAGATAACATCGAGTTGAGAAGCGAGAAGGTGAGGAACGTGATAGGTAAAGTTCCTCCTCGCCTCGTCAGCTTGGGAACGGTTGTCATTACGATAATAGTCCTCGCCCTCGCAGTTGCTTTCTACAAGATACCTTATCCTATATCCATAGAGGCTAATGGTGAGGTTCTCAATCAAAGAACAGTGCAAGTGTTTGTGCCATATAAGTATTTGTATCTTTTCGATGAGCCAAGGACGGCTCATGTATCTTTCGAGGGTAACGACAATGTATCTTATAACTGCAACATCACAAGCCATAAAGCCAGGCTCATACATAGGGAAGATGGAAACTATTTTATGGCAATAGCCACAGTGAGTACACAGAGACAAAATACTCCTATACTGCAAAAGTATATGAAAGCCGATGTGAGAATCATCGTCAGCAACAGAACGTTGTGGCAGCAGGTATTTGGATAGTCTATGTCCGAATACCTGCCGTTTGTTTTAGGATGCATATTGTGTTGCTAAGCATCAGATTTTACGCAAAAGTTCTAATTTCCATAATTTTCTCCTAGCGAGTTATGGGATATTTAGAAATTTATCGTATCTTTGTCCCCGAATTGAGGCGTTCTTTGCATATTGCAAAATACAGAAACGAGCAGAAGTCCGCTCGTTTCCATATTGTTACCTATATAATATAGGCAAACGCCCAACTTCTTGATTTTCAATCAAAGTCCAAATTAGAGCGAGTTATGAGGCTTAACATTAAGCTCTAAAGCAGCCAAAGCGCGAATTCAACAAGCAAGTGCTTGGATAGACTTATATCCGAACACTTGTTGCTATCTCCATAAAGGTTCGTTTTCCCATCCTTGTGGAAAGCCCATGGCATGTAAATCAATATTGGGATAATCTGCGAACAATCTGAGCAGAGAGCTTTTAAAATCCATACAAGGAGTTATAGTTTGCTCCATATATAATAAGGTGCATAACTGATGGTAAAGTTTGATAGGCTTTTGGGTTGGAGCAATCCAAAAAAGTGGAAGCCGATTTGGCAATTGTGGCTTCAAGGCAAAACGCCTATTCCATATACGGGCATGGTGAGCACAACAATTGCGAAGCACGGTTATACACCTTATCCAACTTTCCAAGTAAGTGTATTGAGGTAGTCCAAACTCTCTAGCCACTTGCTTTTTGAGACGATTGTCCTTGAACAGACAAAATAATTTGGAAAGCGTACCAAACGAAACGACCTCTAATGTTTCCACACAGGAGGGAGAGAAGGGAAAGTATATTTCTCGGAATGCTCCTTGATGAAATCTTCATTTGAACGAGATACCTCTTTCTTGATATTGTCAAGGCAGCCTTCATAAAAGTCTGCATTCTTGAACAATGATGCATCCATAAACCAAAATGCGCCATGCTCCATGGAAAATATCTGAATCATTTTGGTCCGAAGAGAAATCTCTATATCTTGAATTGCCTTGAATATAAGTTGACGAAGTTCTTTGTCAAAGAGATAAAGGTCGATGGCTTGTTCAAATGTACTACCCAGTTTATAATGATGGAACTGTCTGTCTTCCTCCATATATCGTAGGTAACTGGCAATACGAAAATAACTGATATTGCGAAGCTGCAATTTGGCAGTTGCAATATCTTCTATCACCAGCCCTCTGTTCTGGAGCAAGGCAACCTGTTCATCTACGTTTATCGGTTGTTTGTCGTAATCCATATACCCTTTATAAAAAGCGAAGTCCCACCGTGGTACGCATCGTTGAGAGGCGTGGTGGGATTTGTTGCTGCAAAAATACTCTTTTTTATTGGAAACTCCAAATATTTTCTTCAAAATCTGCTTGTCAAATATGGATTTTAACGTAAAAAGTTCTAATTTCCAAGGTTTTCTCCTTGTAAGCTATGCGAGATTTAGAAAAATATCGTATCTTTGTCCCCGAATTAAGGCGTTCTTTGCATATTGCAAAATACAGAAACGAGCAGAAGTCCGCTCGTTTCCATATTGTTACCTATATTATAAAGGCAAACGCCTAACTTCTTGATATTCAACCAAAGTCCAATTTAGTGTGAGTTATTTATCTTAACAGCATAAGCAAACGTCCAGTCTTCATATACATTATTTGGATATCCAACCGGAGTATAATCGGCTACACCATCTTCTACGTATCTTTTCACGATAAATTTACTACGTAAGTCCTGAGGCATATCATTAGCATTCAAATGCAATTCCAAAAGCTCCAAATATCTTGAAGAAGGAGACATTTCTTCCCAACCCGAACCATCGATACGGATGTACATACTACCCATACGGCTGTATCCATCATCATCTTTGTCAAGTGTACGACGTACTGCAAAAATGGTTTCCTTGTTGTCTTCCGGAATAAGTTGTGAATAAGTAGCAAAACGGTTTCCTCTTTCCAACTCAAAGCGGCCAGATGTGATTACCTTGTTAGCCATTTCCCATGCACCGTCCCAGTTCTCCATATAGAGATAAACTCTGGCCAACAAAGCTTCAGCAGCTTCCTTGGTAGCATAGATGTTTGATTTGGGAGTCTCTCCTTGCTGAAGTGTCAGATAAGTGATGGCATCTTTCAAGTCGAGAACCACTTGGTCGTAAACTTCGGCAACAGTAGAACGACTTTGAGGTAAATCATTCGGATCACTTGTCAACTTCAAAGGCAAGCCGGGGTTCTGTGTCGGGTTGTTAGAATAAGGCTGTGCAAACTCATTGACCAGCAAGAAATAGCTCAATGCACGCAAATAGTAGTTTTCACCCATCATGATGGTTTGCTCACGAGTACTTTCATTACCCAGTCCCTGAATAATTTCAATAATTTTATTACAGTTACCAATCACACGATAGCCGAGCTCCCAAGTATATTCTGTAGTGGAACTGGCAATGTTTCGGCTATAATCATACAATTTAAAAGTTGAACCGGTTGAAGTTCCGTTCCAAGTGACATCATCAGCACCAAAAGCCCAAAAATAATATCCGTTGTCTATCAATCCACCGTCATTTTTCAACAAACGATAACTTCCCTGAGATAATTCAAGAAGGTTCTTATTGTCGAATTGTTCCTCCATCACACCATCATACATGGTAATGTCCAGGTTGCATCCGGTCATTCCGAACGCCATTCCCATGGCACCTAGTATATATTTTATTTTCATAATGTTTTCATTTAGATATTAGAAATTAGAATTGGACATTCAATCCTAAGGTAAAACGTCTTACTGTAGGATATCCGAAGCTTCCCGCACTACCATTATAATCTGCAGAATACAGGATTTCCGGGTCTTGTCCTGAGAAGCTGGTAATGGTAAATAAGTTCTCACCACCAACACTCAAATTAGCCGACTTTACACCCAATGGTTCCAGCCAACGCTTCGGGAAGCTATAAGCCAATGAAAGAGATTTCAGTTTGAAATAGTCACCGTTTTCCAAATAACGTGTGGATTCTCTATCGGCACCGTTATTACCACCATCGATCAACTGAGGATGTGTAGCGATATCACCCGGCTTTTCCCAACGGCTCCATCCGTCTTTCAATTTCATAGGAGGCTGAGAGTTACGTCCGCAGTCACGGTCAATCGCACCGGCACGCTGTCCATTATAAATCATAGCGCCGGTAGCAAATGTAAAGTTAGCGTTCAGAGTGAAACCTTTCCATGTCAAGTTCGTGCTGATAGCACCATTAAATTTAGGAGTAGGCACTTCATCCAACAATACACGGGTTGCCTCGTTGTAGTCACCGGTTACAGTTTTCTTACCATTTTCATCTACTTTAAACCACAACGGAGTTCCTGTTTGTGAATCTACACCTGCCCATTCGCGCAAATACCAATTTCTGTAAGGGTAGCCCACAGCAGTAGCTTGTGATGTAAGTTCATCACCGTCAGGAAGATAAGTAATTTCATTCTTATTATAGCCTAAGTTGAAGCTAACATCCCAATAAAGGTCTTTAGTTCTGATGATTTCAGGAGTAACAGTTACTTCAAAACCTTGATTCGTCATTTTACCATTATTGGCAGTCTGGCGGTTATAACCTGTAACCGCAGGTAAATGCTTCAAATAAATAAGATTCTTTACGTTCTTGTGATAGTAATCAAATACAATACTTAAACGGTCAAACAAACGTACATCCAAACCAAAGTCTAAAGTAGCCGTTTCTTCCCAAGAAAGATCAGGATTTCCCAAGTAATTGGAATACAATCCTACCTTACCACCATATTGTGTAGTACTGGCCAGCATAGTAGCCCATTCATAAGCACCACCAGGCAAGTTACCGGAAATACCATAAGAAATACGGGGTTTCAATTCATTCACCCATTTAAGATTACTCATGAATTCTTCCTTATGCATACTCCAACCACCACCGACAGACCAGAATGGAGCCCAACGTTTATTGGAACCGAATTGTGACGAACCATCTACACGGAACATCACCTGAAAGAGGTATTTATTATCGTAAGAGTAGTTACCGTTAAAATAATAAGCGGCATTCTTCTTTTCAACTTTGGTACCACCTACTTTAGGATTAGCTACACCACCGTTCAGAATTTCATTACCCTGAAACATTTGTGAAGCCTGACCGGTCATGCTATAATAACGATATTCATCGTAGTCATAACCCAAATACGCGTTGATTTCGTGTACATCATTGAAAGTCTTCAAGAAACGAAGTAACTGACTGGTATAAATGGTACGAACGTTGGAATTACTGTTGTAAATCGTACCTTGAAGTGATTCTTGTCCCACAGCCTTCGGGTCATAATAATTCTCACCATAACTATTGCTCAAGCCCACTTTGTTATTAGAAACAAAAGTCAACCAATCAAAAATCTTATAATCAAAACCAGCACCGATATCCATAGCATTAGAACGTGATTTACCCCAGTTCAATTGGTTGTTATACAGCCAGTTGGAGCTTCCGTCGGAATACCAGTAATCGCGTGGATCTGCAGTGGCGGCATCTTCTTTGCTCGGTCGACCTTCTGTTCCGATTTTTATATTACCCTGAGAGTCATACGGAGTATCCCACGGCGTATAGCTGGTGTGAGACAAACCATATTGCTGGTCAAATGTCTCCTTATAACTGGTAGACAATTTTGCTCTCAATGTCAAACGGTCATTAACAATATAGTCTGTGTTCACTCTTAAAGTAAAACGGTCATAATCGTATCCTTTGATTGCACCTTCTTCTGTATAATAGTCAGCAGAAATATAAGATTTAATTCGGTCATTACCATACTTATATCCGATGTTGTAGTTCTGTGTCAAAGCATTCTGCGTAGCAAAATCCCACCAATCAAAGTTTTGTTCCTTCAAATAAGGCTGAAGCCACTGTTGGTCTTGTAATGTTCCGGCATTGGTATAAGCGGTAACCAGATAATCATAATATTCAGCACCGTTCATCATCTCAAGATTACCCTTTTGCAGTTGAGAAATACCAAACTTCACAGAAGCATCGAAAGAAGAACCTCCGGTTGTGGCGCGCTTCGTTGTAACCTGCACTACACCGTTAGCACCACGAGAACCATAAAGCGCTGTAGCCGAACCATCTTTCAAGATAGAGATACTTTCAATATCATTCGGGTTCAAATCAGCCATGGCATCACCTACCACACCGTCAATAACCCAAAGAGGCTCTGTATTACCACGCAATGAACCGGTACCACGTACCCGGATACTTACACCGGCACCCGGCCGACCGGAAGTAGGTGTAACTACTACACCGGCAACTTTACCTTGCAGCATATTGGCCACGCTCGGAGTGGTAACCGTCTTCAATTTGTCTGATTTTACAGAAGCGATAGAACCGGTAATAGAACTCTTACGCTGTACACCGTAACCTACCACCACTACTTCATCCAAAGTCTCGGTGTCTTCTTGCAAAGTCACTTTCATCGGCTTACCGTCCCACACAATTTCTTGTTCTGCATAACCCACAAATGAAATAACGATAATATCGCCTTTCTTCACATTAGAAATGATAAAATCTCCGTCCATACCTGTAATACCTCCATTAGTTGTTCCTTTTACAACAACTGAAGCTCCGATAACGGATTCACCATTTTGATCTAATACAACACCTTTACAGGTATTATCCTGCTGTACGATAGATACTCCCGTAGCTGCTGCATGAGGTGCTGCTTGCATATATCCGGTAGAAAAACCAGATAAAAGTAGTATCGCACTTACTAATTTAAATTGCTCTCTTCTCATAGATTTTAATTTAAGGATGTATTTACTGTTAATTGAATAGAATGCGTTTGTTGACGCCTGCCCCTGGGTAAGTTTTTGCCTTTACACATATCAAAATTTAAGATTAATAAATTGATTATTTTTTAAACACAATTAGTATTTCAGGTGCAAATATACAAATATGAAAACTAACTCTAGCATATTATTGCCATTTTTTGTAAAAAGGCAATAAATAGTGCTAAGAAAGAGGATAATAATCTGTTTTTAAAACAAGTCGAAAACCAAAGATATATGGATATTTAAAGAAGATATTTATCTCTGCTTAAAATGAGAATGATGACCTTTAAGTATAAGGACTAAAATAGCTACTATTAAAGCATTGACAGCTAATACTGCTTGCAAACTTAGCATTTTTATTCTAAGTATCGAAGTTTTCTCACAACCTCTTTTAGTAAATAGTGTTATCTTTGCACATTCAAACAAAAGAGATTGAATATGAAAATTATTTCGAGCACCCATCTAAAAGAGCTGGACAAATACACTATAGCCAATGAACCCATAACTTCCATCGATTTGATGGAACGGGCTGCCCATGAACTGACACGCACCATTATGCGTCGTTGGGACGCCTCTTTCCATATCGTTGTTTTTGCCGGTCCCGGAAATAATGGAGGAGATGCATTGGCCGTAGCACGACTACTGTCACAACAGAATTATCGGGTAGAAGTTTTCCTGTTCAATACCAAAGGAAAATTATCCGAAGAATGCCAAATCAATCTTAACCGCCTGAAAGAATGCGGTTCTATCTACTTTACGGAAGTAAGTACAAAATTTGACCCGCCTGTACTGACAGAGAAGCATCTCGTAGTAGACGGATTATTCGGTTCCGGCCTCAACAAGCCATTAAACGGCGGATTTGCCGCTGTAGTGAAATATATCAATGCTTCCAAGTCACCGGTAGTAGCCATCGATATTCCCTCGGGATTAATGGGAGAAGACAATACCTATAATATAAGGCAAAATATCATGCGTGCAGATGTGACTCTCAGCATCCAACTGCCTAAACTTTCGTTTTTCTTCCCTGAGAACGAAGATATTGTAGGTGAATGGGAGTTATTAAATATCGGTTTAAAGACTGAATTTATAGGAACAGTAGAAAATTCTTTCTTCACCACTGAAGAAGCAGAAATACGCAACCTTATCAAACCACGAAAACGATTTGCACACAAGGGAGCATTCGGTCATGGGCTATTAATTGCAGGCTCGTACGGCATGGCAGGAGCTTCTATCCTATCGGCCCGTGCATGTCTGCGTTCTGGTATCGGATTGCTGACAGTACATGTTCCTATCCATAATCACGATTTAATGCAATCCACTGTACCCGAAGCTATTGTACATACCGATATACATGAACGTTATTTTGCAGAGCCAACCGACATTGACCGCTATCAAGCAATAGCTATCGGTCCCGGGCTGGGCCAAGAAGAAGATACCGCCCTCGCTATGATGGAACAGATACAAAATTGTCCGCTACCGCTAGTATTGGATGCCGATGCCCTGAATATTCTAAGCACTCACCGCAGTTGGTTAAGCCGACTGCCGAAACGTTGTATTCTCACTCCTCATTTGGGTGAGTTGGAACGCCTCATCGGAAAGTGTATGGATACCTATGAACGTTTAGTCAAGACTAAAGAACTGGCTGCTTATTTGCAAAGCTACATTATAGTAAAAGGCTCTTGGAGTGCCGTCGTTACTCCGGAAGGAAATTGTTATTTCAATCCCACCGGTAATCCCGGTATGGCAACAGCCGGAAGTGGTGATGTATTGACCGGTATCCTACTCTCATTATTGTCACAAGGGTACTCTCAAGAAGATGCTTCCCGACTAGGTGTCTATGTACATGGCCTGGCAGGAGACATTGCTGCCCAGCAAAAAGGAGAAATAGGAATGACCTCAAGCGATATTGTAGAAGCACTTCCCATCGCTTGGAAGAAATTAAGCGAAACAAAAGCCGGATTTACAAAAGAATAGCTATATTTGCCCTCACCTATACAAGAAAAGGAAATTATGAAAAGAGGATTAATAATTGCAGCAAGTATACTGACTTCATTGAGTAGCGCTGCACAAGATTTCAGTAAATATACTCCGGGAACCATGGGAGAAGGTGTAGTTTATTACTTACCCAAGACTGAAATAGAACTGGAAGTAGTGGCCACCAAAGTGACCTATACTCCGGGAGAGTTATGCCAATATGCAAACAGATATCTGCGTATGACAAACATCTCGGCCCAACCGGAAACCTACTGGGAAATAAAAAGTATCAAAGCGAAAGCTATCGGTATCCCCGACCCAGATAATGCATATGTAGTAAAACTAAAAGATAAAAGTGCCGCTTCGCAAGTGGAGCTGACCAATGATGGTATTATCAAAGCTATCAATACTACTTCACCGATAGAAAAAACACCTGCTACTCCGATTACAAATACAGCCAAGAAACGTATAGATCCACGTAGTTTTATGACTGAAGAGATTCTTAGTACTGCCTCCACCGCAAAGATGGCCGAACTGGTAGCTAAAGAAATTTATAATATCCGAGAAAGCAAAAACAGCCTTACCCGCGGACAAGCTGATTATATGCCCAAAGACGGTGCAGCACTGAAACTGATGCTGGACAATTTGGATGAGCAGGAACAAGCCATGATGCAAATGTTTGCGGGTATAACCAATCGTGAAGACAAAACCCTTACTATCCGAGTAACTCCCACAGAAGACATAAAAGATAAAGTCGCTTTCCGATTTTCAAAAAAGTTGGGCGTAGTAAGTGACGAGAACTTGGCAGGAGAACCCATTTATCTATCTGTCACTAATCAGGAAACACTACCTCCGGCAGACCAGAAGGCAAAAGACAAAAGAAAAGTAGACGGGGTTATTTATAATATTCCGGGCAAAGCATTAGTCACTGTTGCCAGCCCCACCAAACGGTACTTTAAGGGTGAACTCCTCATTACACAATTTGGAACCACCGAAGTATTAGTAGATAACTTATTCAATAAAAAAATAAACACACGAGTACTTTTCGACCCCAATAACGGAAAAATTGTAAAGATAGACAAAGACTGATAACTCCAATTTACTCTATATACTACCTTTATCCATTTACAGCATACTGTCCTATGGATAAAGGTAGTATTTTTCTTTATACCATCCTCCTAAACGACTTCCTATATACACTTGTTAATAGTTGATATAAATAAGTTTAACAAGCGTTTTTTGAACACTATAAAAGCCATTTAGAACAGTAGACTACCAGAATAATTTCTGATTTTTGCAATAACAAAACAACAGAAAAGATATTAGTTTTACTAACTTAAAAAGATGAAAGTATGAATACAACTACTCAAACAGCAAGCCTGAAGAATGTGAAAAAGGTATTTATGATAGCTACAGCAGCCGAAGCAATTTTTATTCTGTTATTGACTGCAGCCTTTGCATAAGACCGACAGGCTGAAAAAGAAACTGCTGCAATCGATTGACAACAACAATCCTTTGCAGCAGTTTTTTTTAGGGAATTAAGCAGGAAATATGCCTATTTCCTTATATTGGCTTCTTCCAATCCATATCCTTTTTTCTTATTTTCTGCTTTCAGCCAAACAGCAAAGAGTAAGGCCGCCACGCCAAAACAAGCAAAAATACACATAGGCAAAGTATAATCATAAGTCTGCATACCATCTACAACCGGCCCCTTGCAATATTTGTTCAGCACATAACCAATCAAAGCAGGAACACCCATCAATCCCCAATTCTGTACCCAAAAAATAAGAGCATAAGCAGTACCCAATTGTTTTTCAGGAATAATTTTAGGCACAGAGGGCCACATAGCCGACGGAACCAATGAAAAGCCAATACCCAATACTATCATTACAACAGTAGCAAACCACCAAATATTAAGTATCGGCAATGCAAACATGGTATGCACGAAGATCAAGAGAATAGAACCTATAATCATTAAAGTAGCTCCTTTACCAATACGGTCGTATATATTTCCAAAAAATGGAGTCAAGAACAAAGTTCCCAAAGGCAAAAGACTTGGAATTGTCCCAGCAAGTTCAGGGTCTACATGATATTTCTGTACCATCAGATCAGTAGCATATTTCAAGAAGGGGAATACAGCTGAATAAAACAATACACAAAGCATGGCAATCAACCAAAATCCCTTATTAGTGATAATCAGCCAAATATCTTTCATACGGAAAGGCTCTTCCGGTTCTATGCCCTCTTCCTCCAACGAAGCGTCCAGTTTCTTATCATAGAAAGTATAAATAAAGAAGGCTATCGTGCCAATGCAAAGCATAATAAGACAAAGCAGCAAGGGAGCCGGAATATTAGGATGCAAAACGCCCTCGGTATCGGTTACACCAAAAAAAGTAGCAATAGGAACTGTAACAGCTAAAGCCAACATGGTGCCTAAACGTGCTGTAGCCATTTCCATCCCCATAGCCAACGCCATTTCTTTCCCCTTAAACCATTTTACAATAATTTTTGAGACAGTGATACCGGCAATCTCCACACCGACCCCGAAAATAGCATATCCTAAAGCAGCCAAACCAACCTGTGTTTTCATACCAAAGAATGTATCACCCACAGGAAAAGTTGTTGAAATTGCATAATATTTTAATCCGCAGCCTAACACCATCAGAATACATGCTCCCATTCCGGTGAAACGAACTCCCATCTTATCAAGGATAATCCCCCCAATAATCAGCATGAAAGCAAAAACATTAAACCAACCATAAGCACTTGTAAAGATGCCGTAATCAAGGCTATCCCATAATAATTCTTTTTCAAGCATTGTTTTGAGGGGAGACATCACATCCGTCAGAAAATAACCGCATAACATGGTGAAAGCCACCAGCACCAACACTCCCCACCGAAGCGCTTTAGAGTCGTTGATTTTTTTTTGAATCTGTTCTTTCATTTCTTTTATAAGATTTTTGATTAATAGTTTTTCATATTCGAATGGGCAAAGATACAGATTTTTAAGGAGAGAAGAACATTTCCATAAAAAAGTTCTATCTTTGCAAGACAAATAGTCCCGAATTATCATCGGGTAAATGACTTTTATAAACTTAACTTATGTAATTATGAAAAGAAGTAAAACATTGGTTGTTTGTGCCATGTTGGGTGGAAGCATCATGTTCTCATCATGTATCGGTTCTTTTGGATTATGGAATAATCTGAAGGATTGGAACCAAGGAGTCAGCAACAAATTTGTAAACGAGCTTATTTTCGTTGCTTTTCACATTGTACCTGTTTACGAGATCGCTTATCTTGCAGATGTTTTGGTACTCAACTCTATCGAGTTTTGGAGCGGTTCCAACCCGACAGCTTCTATCGGTGAAGTGAAAGAAGTAAAAGGCGAAAACGGTGAATATTTGGTGAAGACAAACACAGACGGTTACACCATCACTAAAAAGGGAGAAGAAAAATCGGTTGATTTGGTTTACAACAAGGACAACAATACCTGGAATGCGGTAGCCGACGGACAAAGTTTCGAGCTGGTAAAAATGAATGAAGACGGAACGGCAACTGTCAGTATGCAGAACGGTACCTCTATGACTGTCACCCCCGATGCTCAAGGTGTAGCAGCTGTAAGAGTAGCAGCCGGAAGTTCTGTATTCTTTGCTGCCCGATAATTTATTGTATAATAGAAAGAGAAGTTGCTTTTACTATAAAGCAACTTCTCTTTCTTCTAACCTTCTAATATCATGAAAACAACAATTTTAAGTGCTTCACTTCTTTTATTACTAAGTTCCTGCACACCCACAAAAACAACGAACAATTTAAATGCAATCGACATTGCCGGTAGTTTTGAACACCTCACTGAGTTAAAGGTTTCTCAGCTAGGAAAGAATATACGTTATGTACCACTAGAAACTACCGATTCATCTTTAATAGGAAACTCTTACAACATCAAGCTTCTGAAAGATAAAATCCTGGTAGCTACAGAAGGTAGTTGTCTGGCATTCGACAAACAAACAGGAAAGTATTTAGGTACCATAGGGCACAAAGGAGGTGATCCGGAAGGATACAGCGAAGTAGTATATTACATCCATCCTCAAACCGGAATTCTTTATTTTCATCGCCAACCCAATAAATTGGTCAAATACAATCAAGACGGAGAATTCTTGGGAGAAACCATACAACCCAAAAGTCTGTTACAAGGATTCTGTGCAGCTTTTGCCGATTCACTCATTATCGGCCATTATGGTGGAGGAATCGGAACTTCCCCATTCGAAAGCAAATTGATATATTCAAATGAAGAAGGAAAAGCAACAGACTCCATAAGCAATTTCTCTCGTAACATCCCAACCATTACTCCCAATGATATTGCATCCATCAGTGTATTCAAAGGAGGCTCCGGAAAAGAAGCCTTCGGAATGCTTGGCTACAATGGTCTCATTTACATAACGTACAAAGATAATAAAAAAGGTATCTTCCCACTCAATCACCCTACCATATGGAACAGCGGAGATGCTCTTCACTTCAAAGAAGCACTGAAAGATACTATATATACCATCAATGGAAATTCCATGCAGCCTTATCTTACATTCAATACAGGCAAATGGACTTTCCCGGCCGATAAAATTGGAGAAACCGAAGGAACACAAGAGTATATCACTATCTCCTATGTGATGGAGACTCCGCAAAGTATCCTGTTCCAGTGCATACAAGGAATATATAGCCGTAGCGTAACTTTCACAGGAATATATAACAAAGCAACCGGAACAACTTACATGAATAAAGACGAGGCCGGATTTACCGATGACCTGAGCCGGTTTATGCCTTTCTTCCCGGAAACAAGCTCCCAACAGGGAGAATACGCTTCTGTATTGGAAATAGGAGATATTCAGGAATGGTTAGACGAACACCCTGAAACTGTCAAAGAAGGTAAGCTAAACTTCTTAAAAAAGATAAATGAAGATTCCAACCCTGTCTGTGTCATTGTAGAACCATAAATAAAAAAGCTGCCCAAAGTATCACTACTCAGGCAGCTTTTTCTCAACTTTTTAACGATAACAGTATGTTAAATTAATCACGTCCTCCCCCCAATGCCTGATAGAGGTTTATTACACCTTGTATTTCTGCAAAACGGTTGGCTACTTGATTCAATTGTGCACTGAGCAAAGTCTGTTGTGCAGTCAGTACTTCCAAGTAGGTAGTATTTCCATGTTGCATCAATAAAGAAGTACTTTCGAAAGCCTTATTCAGCGACATGATTTGTTTATCGTAATAAGCCGCTTTCTCTTTCGCTGTCTGATATTTTACCAAAGCCTCATTTACTTCACTACCGGCATTCAGCAATGTCTGTTGGAAACCCAACTTAGCTTCTTCCTGTTGGGCTTTAGCTATCTTCAACCGGGCAATATTTGTGCCTCTATTAAATAAGGGTTGCGTCAACGAACCGATAGCCGTTGCTATGAATTTCCCCGGATTGACAATCATACTTCCGGCAGAGTTTGTCCATCCGGCACTACCACTCAGTACAATAGAAGGATAGAAAGCAGAACGTGCCTGGTTAGTCACATAAAAAGCTGCTTCCAGCGAACGTTCCGCACTACGCACATCCGGACGATTGGAAAGCATCTGCACAGGAATACCTACCGAGAAACGTTCCTGCATTCCATAGGGGAAGTTCCATGTGTCCGCCCTCTCAATAGTATGAGGAGTTTCAGCCAACAATAATGACAAACTATTTTCCACCTGGTTTATCTGTTCTTTCAAGTCAAGCACTGAAGTACATATAGTATAATAAGTAGCTTCCATTTGCGAAACAGCCGCTTCGTTTGCCATACCTGCTTCCATCAAAGCACGGGTGGCATCTACTGTTTCTTTCCATGAATGTTGTGTCCGGACCGAAATTTCAAATTGGGCATCCAACATCAACAAAGTATAATAAGTATTGGCTATACCGGCTATGAGCTGAGTCCGGACAGCCTGTTTATAATCGCGGCTCTGCTCCAATAATGCCTTTGCCTGACGCTTGGCATTACGGATTTGACCGAAAATATCGATCTCCCAACTAGCTGTAACCGGCAAGGTATAAGTCTGCATTGCTTTGGATTTATCAAAACTACTCACAGTCCCTTGCGGAGACAATGCAAACGAAGGCAGATAAGCCAACTTTGCAGATAACAATGTAGCTTCTGCTTCCTTTACACGCCATTGGGCAGACTGCAAGTCTGTATTATTCTGTAATCCCTTTTCAATCAAAATCTGCAGTTGCGGGTCAGTAAAAACTTCCCGCCAACTCAGATTTCCCATATTATCCAAAGTATCTGTAACTACAACCTCTTCCCCATACAGGTTTATGGGAACCTCGGTTGCAGGTTTATATTTAGTATATATGCCGCAGCTACTCAGTGTGAGTGCTGCGACGGTTAGAGTGATGATTTGTTTTTTCATTTTTTCTCTTCTTTTTTGCTTTCAATGTGATGTTGTCTTTCCTCGACAGCTTCTGCATATTCCTCCTGAATCTGCCAATCGGACGCCGGCTGAAACTGAATGGGACGTACCTTCTCCTGCAAATATTGGAATACGATAAACAAAGAAGGCACGATAAACAGTAATGCCAGTGTACCAATCACCATACCACCGACCGTACCCGTACCCAGTGAACTGTTACCGTTGGCTCCTACACCACTGGCGACCATCAACGGAAATAAACCGAAAATCATGGTCAACGCCGTCATCAGGATAGGACGCAAACGAGCCTTGGCAGCAGAAAGGGCAGCAGAAGTCAGACTCATACCTGCCTTACGGCGCTCGGTAGCATACTCAGTCAGCAAGATAGCGGTCTTGGCAAGCAGACCAATCAACATAATCAATCCGGTCTGCAAATAAATATTATTTTCCAGTCCCATCATCTTGGCAAACAAGAAACTGCCCATCAAACCGAATGGTACAGATAACAACACTGCAAATGGAATAAGAAAACTTTCATAAAGAGCGCTCAAAATAAGGTAAATCATCAGGAAGCAGATACCAAAAATGATGATGGTAGTACCTCCCTGATCAGTCTCTTCACGAGTAATACCACCGAAATCATATCCAAAGCCTTTCGGAAGTGCTTGTACAGCAGTCTCCTGCACCGCACGGATCGCGTCACCTGTACTATACCCTTCGGCAGGCATTGCATTCACTGCAATGGAGTTGAACATATTGAAGCGGCTCAGAGACTCGGCACCGTAACTACGTGTCAAATGTACGAACTGACTAAGCGGTGCCATCTCGCCATTAGACATACGCACAAATATATTGTTCAGCGAAGCCTCATCCACACGGTATTTAGGATCTGCCTGAATCATAACCTTATACACTTTAGAGAAACGATTAAAGTTGGAAACGTACTGTCCGCCATAATACCCTGACAGAGTGCTTAACACCGCATCCGGCGTAATACCGGCACGCTTACATTTGGAAGCATCCACTTCTACTGTCCATTGCGGATAACGGATATCGAAAGTAGAGTATGCCATCGCAATTTCAGGACGTTGGTTCAACGCACCCAGATATTGCTGAGTAGTATTAAAGAATGTACCGATATCTCCTCCCAGTTTATCCTGCATGTGCAGCTCCAATGCATTACCCATACCATAACCCGGAATCATACCCGGAGAAATGGCAAATATACTGGCATCTTTGATGTCTGCCGTACGACCATATACTTGCCCGATGACCGCTTGCACATCATTCTCTTTTCCTTTACGTTCATCCCAAGGTTTCAGCTTCAGAATCAGCATACCGAATGAATTACCCTGCCCCGCCAACAGACCGTAACCGGCTACGCGCTGCACATGCAATACCTGCGGGATATCCATCATACGCTTTTCAATACGCATCATCACGTCATTGGTTGTCTTCAATGAACTACCTGCAGCCGTGCTGACATTGACAAACACCACACCCTGGTCTTCATCAGGCACCAAACTGGTTTTGGTGGTATTCATCAGGAAAGCCAATAGTACTACCGAAGCCGCAAGAAGTGTCCATACCATCCATTTGCGTTTGATAAAGAACAATACTCCTTTCTTATACCTTTCAATCATTGCATCGAAGGCCGCATTGAACGCTTTACGAAAACGCGCTGCAAAATTGTTTTTCTCTGTACCATCTTCGTTGATATACGGTTTCAGGAACAAAGCACACAATGCCGGACTCAATGTCAATGCATTGACAGCTGAGATACCTACAGCCACCGCCATAGTCAGACCAAACTGGGTATAGAACGTACCGGAAGTACCGCTCATAAACGATACCGGAATAAACACGGCCATAAATACCAGTGAAGAAGAAATAACTGCATTACTGATACCTTTCATCGCATCAATACTTGCCATATACGAAGAACGATAACCCACATCAAAACGAGCTTGCACCGCCTCAACGACGACTATGGCATCATCCACTACCGTACCGATGACCAATACCAAAGCAAACAAGGTGATCAGGTTGATGCTGAACCCGGCCAACGACATAAAAGCGAAGGTACCAATCAAAGATACAATGATACCTACCAACGGAATAACAGTAGAGCGGATATCTTGCAAGAACACATACACTATCAAGATGACCAGGAAGACAGCTTCGAACAATGTCTTCACTACTTCGTGAATAGAAGCGTACAGAAAGTCATTGGAACTCATCACTTTCGTCAGCTCCACTCCTTTCGGCAGGTCTTTCGCCGCCTCTTCCAAAAACGCATCGATATGGTTGTTTACTTCAGTCGCATTGGAACCTGCGGTCTGAAAAATCATGCATGAAATCCCCGGATGTCCATTCATAGCACCATGAAAGGCGTAACTTTCTTCACCCATCTCTATATCGGCAATATCTTTCAGTTTCAGCACCTCACCGTCATCAGTAGAGCGAATGACAATCTCACCAAATTCTTCTGGAGTTATCAAACGACCTTTATATTTCATGGTATACTGATACGTCTCATCTGAGTTCTCACCAAACGAGCCGGTAGCCGACTCGATATTCTGTTCGGACAGCACCTGTGCCACATCCGACGGAATCAGTTTGTACTGAGCCATCACATCGGGCTTCATCCAAATACGCATGCTGTAGTCGCCACCCATAATCATCATATCGCCCACACCCTGAATACGAAGGATGGAAGGTTTCAGATTGATACTGATATAGTTGGACAGAAACTTCTCGTCATACGAATCGTCGGGACTGTACAAGGAAAACATCTGCAAGATACTGGTCTGACGCTTGGAAGTAGTCACACCCACCTGCGTTACTTCCGCCGGCAACTGTCCGGTTGCCTTCGATACACGGTTCTGCACATTGACCGCTGCCATATCGGGATCTGTCCCCTGTTTGAAATACACTGTGATATCCACCACGCCGGCATTGGAAGCCGTAGAAGTCA
>ENA-OPXB01000619-OPXB01000619.1-human-gut-metagenome-genome-assembly--contig:-NODE-619-length-25300-cov-9.272886_pt1 | contig 25300 bp, 17 predicted proteins | sample MGYA00241516_ERZ502024 | MGnify/ENA primary metagenome ERZ502024 (study PRJEB25962, sample SAMEA2041926) | human gut metagenome | biome: human gut; feature: human-associated habitat; material: faeces...
TGAAGAAGTTCCGGAGGCTTTTTTTGTATCCGCACGTGTGAAATGTGACCTCTACTATTGCTCATCTCCCAATTATGGATTACTTTTGCCCATAACCTAAAAATAATACGTCAATGGATACATTATTACCATTTGCATTACTATGCTTTACTTCTTTTTTCACATTAACCAACCCGTTGGGAACCATGCCTGTATTTTTGACTATGACTAAAGGAATGGATGATGAAGAACGGCGTCATATTGTGAAACGTGCTACTATCATTTCCTTTATTACACTTCTGGCTTTTACTTTTTCCGGGCAATTTTTGTTCAAATTCTTTGGAATATCGACCAATGGCTTTCGTATTGCTGCCGGTTTTATTATTTTGAAGATTGGGTATGATATGTTGCAGGCACGTTTTACTAATACGAAGTTGAAAGATGAAGAAATTAAAACGTATGCCAATGATATTTCAATTACCCCGTTATCTATTCCTATGCTTTGCGGTCCCGGTGCTATAGCTAACGGAATAATGTTAATGGATGATGCAAATACTTGGACCATGAAGGGAATTCTGATCGGAATAATTGGTTTGATTTATTTTATCACCTATCTTATATTGCGGGCTTCTACCCGGTTGGTTTCTATTCTTGGTGAAACTGGAAATAACGTGATGATGCGCTTGATGGGACTTATTCTGATGGTAATAGCAGTAGAGTGTTTCGTTAGCGGGTTCCGTCCGATATTAATTGATATTATCCAATCAAGTAGGATTTAATCAAAAAAGAGAATGTGCTCGAAGTAGAAAACGATCACTTTGAGCACATTTTGGGTAATTGTATAGATGTGGTTAGTCAAATTCGACTAGTATACGGAATACTTTTCCGGGAGCTGCCGCCCATTCTTTCATGGCCTGTATTGCTGCTTCGGGCTTGACTACTTTGCTGATCAATTCATTTTTTGGGCAAGTACCTTGTTCCATGTAGCGGATAACTGCTCTGAAATCTGTGGGCAATGCATTACGTGATCCGCGGATATCAAGTTCTTTTTGGACAAAATATTTAGTTTGAAAAGAAACTTCTGATTTTGCATACCCTATACATACCACTCTCCCGGTAAATCCGACTTCATTGACGGCCATAACATAGGTTGCAGGACTGCCGACAGCTTCAATGACTACATCAGGACCGAGTCCTTCCGTAATCTTTGTCAGGCATTCATGTACATTTTCTGTCATGGAATTGATGGTATGGTGAGCACCTATCCGTTTGGCAAGTTCCAATTTCTCGTCGTCCAGGTCTACAGCGATAACGGTAGCTCCGCGAAGAGCTGAACGTACAATAGCTCCCATACCGATCATTCCGCAACCAATGACCATCACTATATCAATATCTGTAACTTGTGCCCTGGAAACCGCATGAAAGCCTACGCTCATCGGTTCGATCAGTGCACAGTCACGAGGAGGAATTCGATGGGCCGGGATTATTTTACTCCAAGGCAATGCGATATATTCACACATGGCTCCGTTGCGCTGAACCCCTAAAGTTTCATTATGTTCACAGGCATTTACTCTGCCGTTACGACAGGAAGCACATTTACCGCAATTGGTATAGGGATTAACTGTAACGCTCATGCCGGGTTTTAAAGAATCCGGCACATCCTTGCCCACAGCTTCTATGACAGCTCCTACTTCATGTCCAGGAATAACGGGCAACTTTACCATTGGGTTACGGCCTAAGAATGTATTCAAGTCCGAGCCGCAAAAACCGACGTATTTAATTTTCACAAGAACTTCTCCCGGTTCCAAGACCGGTTTCTCGATGTCTACTACCTTCATTTCGGAAGGAGCGGTAATTTGAATTGCTTTCATTTTTTATTTATTTTTAATCAGTTTAATCAATCACTTTGTATCCTTTCCAGCCATAATAGGCGCAAAACAGGAAACAAATCATAGGGATAGTATAGGCTATATGATAGATATGTTCGTTCAGATGCATCATATAAGCTGTGAGTTGGGGTAAGCAAGCATTTCCAACGATGGCCATAACTAGAAATGCCGAGCCACTTTTGGTGTTGTTGCCTAAATCAGTCAAAGCGAGCGAGAACTGAGTGGGATACATGATAGACATGAAAAAAGAGATGCCCAGCATGGCATAAAGACCTGTCCAACCGCCAAAACAAACCACAACAATACATAGCAAGACATTAATCAGCGCATATACCAATAGCATGTCTTGTGGACGGAATTTTACCATGAGTAGTGTGCCTGTCCATCTTCCTGCCAAAAAAGCCAGCATATAAAGGCCGAAAAAGGTGGTGGCTGTATTTTCAGGTAGTTCTGCATAGGTACAACAGTAGACTAGAAATAAACTGTTAATGGCTGTCTGACCACCATTGTAGAAGAATTGTGCAATAACTCCCCAACGAAGATGAGAACGTTTTAAGACTCCGAAATCAATTAATTTTTCTCCTTTATATTCTACTCCTTCCATCGTATTTCCTTCTTTGATTTTAGGTAATTTGGAGAAGATAAAGATGATGGCAATAACAATGAGTAGCATAGCTAGCAGCAGATAAGGAAGTTTCATGGCGTCTGTTTCTGTTTGAATGTAACCTTCCCAGCCACCGGGAAAAGAAGTGGGCAGGGTGTCGCGGGTATAGTGGTTGCCACTCAGAATCAGTTTGCTGAGAAACATGGCAGCTATAAAAGCTCCCAGCCCATTGAATGATTGTGCCAGATTCAATCGACGGGGCGCACTTTTCGGATCTCCCAAAGCGGTTACATAAGGATTGGCTGCCGTTTCTAAAAAACACATTCCGGTGGCAATGATAAAGAATATGCATAGATATGCCCAATATTCTTTCAGCATGGCAGCGGGGAAGAACAGTAACCCACCACATGCCGCCAGTAATAACCCGAAAATAATTCCCGATTTGTAGCTGTATTTTTTCATGAACATAGCGATGGGAATGGGACAGATGAAATAGGCAAGCCAGTAGGCTGTTTCTGTGAATGATGCTTCGAAAGCGTTTAACTCACAGGTTTTCATCAGCTGTCTTATCATAGTAGGTAGCAGATTGCTGCTGATAGCCCATAGGAAAAACAGGCAGAATATGAGCATCAATGGTACATAATAGTTCTTATTTTTCATGGTATGGATTTATAAGTGTCAGTTGATTATTCTGACATGTTTTTTATGTAAGGAAGAGATATGAGATTTTTGAAACCATAAAATCTTTCGGCGTTTTTACCTAAAAAAAGTGCTTTCTCTTCTTGTGTCATTTCAGTCGTTTTAAGGATGAAATCGTAAGACATCTTGTAAGTAATGGCCGTAATGGTCCGAGGGTAATCCGATCCCCACATCAGTTTGTCCATACCTACCAGATCTGCTGCTTCTTTAATGGCTTTGACCGCTCTGTGAAACGGATAGAATTCACTGTTGAACAACCAGGTGATCCCCCCGGATTCTATCATGACATTTTTATGGCGGGCCAACTTTATTTGTTCTTGCCAATGAGGTGTGGTGACCATGCCGAAATGTCCGATAGCGATTCGAAGCTGCGGATATTCCTGAATGATTTCTTTCATTTCCTGTACTTGTGTATCCCCATCGGCTAAATCAATGGAAAGGATAATGTCTTTTTCTTGCATGTAATGGAACATTTCCATCATTTCGTCACTGTTCAGCATGACTCTTCCTTCTTTTAGAAAAAGGCGGTGTGCCGGGATTTTTATTGCTTTGAAACCGGAACTTATTAATTCCTTGGCCTGTTGCAGATAACCGGGTTTACGAAATTCGCACATACCGCATACAAAGAAACGGTCTGGGTATTTATGGGACACTTTTGCGAGGTATTCATTTTGGATGCCATCAATAAATTCCTGAGTGACTACGGCAGCCGATACTTGTGCATAGTTCATGTTCGAGAGAAAAACCTCGGCACTATTCCGCCCGTCAATCATAAAGGGCGGAACCATCTGACGTTCTTCCCCCATAAATAACGAACGTCCGTTGGTTAAAGTACGGATAGGCAATCCGTTGACTTCCGTATCTTGCCGTAGCCAAAGATGGGAGTGTGCATCTATTATGTTAAAATCCATCATTATTTTCCTTTGTATTATGAATTAGCCCAACTGACACGCATTTGTTCTCCGATAATTTCTTGCACTTCCTTTACAAGGTTCCAATCAATGGGTTCTTCGGCATATGTTATATTTTTCAATACATTATCCGGATTGGCCGAACTGAACAAAGTGGTGGCGATACGTGGATTGCTGACAGAATATTGAATAGCCAGTTTCTCTATAGGATAATTTTTGGACAGGCAATGTTGAACAGCTTTCCGACAGGCTTCTACCAGTGATTGGGGGGCCGGATGCCATGCAGGAACCCCACGTTGGGAGAGTAAGCCCATTGAAAGGGGGGAGGCATTGATAATGCCGATATTCTTTGATTCAAAATAATCCAGATAATCAGTCAGTTTCTCGTCATTCAGACAATAATGGCAGAAGTTAAGTACGCTTTCTACTGTTCCCGGTTCCGAGTGATCAATGATCCATTTTAAGTTTTCTAATTGCAAGTCTGTGATACCTACATGTCCCACAATACCTTTCTTTTTAAGTTCTACCAGTGCAGGTAATGTTTCGTTGACTACCTGATTCATGTCTGAAAACTCTACATCGTGTACATTAATCAGATCGATATATTCAATGTGGAGTCTGTCCAAGCTTTCATACACACTTTCCGTTGCACGTTTTCCGGAATAATCCCATGTGTTGACTCCATCTTTTCCATAGCGTCCCACTTTGGTAGAGAGATAATATTTGTCACGTGGTATTTCTTTCAATGCTTTGCCTAATACGGTTTCGGCCTTGTAGTGCCCGTAGTAGGGAGATACATCAATAAAATTCATTCCATTCTCTACTGCTGTGTAAACAGCTTTGATACCCTCTGCTTCGCGGATATCATGAAAAACTCCTCCTAATGAAGATGCGCCGAAACTAAGATTGGAAACCCGCATACCGGTTTTCCCGATTTCATTGTAATTCATAGCTCTATTTATTTTTAGATTTATTTCCGGCATCAAAAATAGAGGAATAACCTTTAGGTATATGGTGGAAGAGGTTGAAAAAAGTACGTAAACCTTTGCGTAAAAATAATAAGACGGTTACTTTTTATATAGTTCTCTATATTGCTGTGGAGTAACGTCTGTGATTTTTTTGAATAGGCGGTTGAAATAAGAATGGTCTTCATAAGCAAGGAGATAGGCTATGTTTTTTACGGGAATATCCTCTGTAATCAGAATTAATTGGGCTTTCTCTATTTTTTTCTGATTAATATATTGTAGCGGTGTGGTACCGACTTCTTTTTTGAAAAGACGGATAAAATGATCTTTTGAGAGGCATGAGATTGCTGCCAATGAGTCTATATCTACTGTTTTATAGATATTTTTTCGGATGTGGGACAAAACTTTTTGGATACGGTTATCGTTGACTTCCACTTTAGGTTTGGCGTCTTTTAAAAAGCGGGCAATAAGTTGATATACTATACCTCTGGATTCGACTTTGTCACAGAAGGTACGCTGTTTATTTTTAATGATGTTTCTGATTAATGTGGGGTTGTTGTCATAGCTTGTCGGGTCGGATTGAGGAAGCTGCATGGTAGGATTTATTTCACATAACCTTTTAATAAGTGGTAATTCCAGGTTGCCCGCAGGTATTTCTATCGGGAAATTCCAATCTTCCAGAATGCCGGATTCCGATTGATGGTCTTCATATATATGGAGATAATAATGAGTGAAATGAGAATTGCACTGATAACTATGGGTAGTGAATGATGGCACCAGATATAGATGATGTGGTTTTAGTTCCTGCATTCCATCGGGAAATATTATTTGGGCGGTTCCTTCCATTATATAATAGAGTCGGGTAAAAGGGCTGCTTACGTTTTTCCAGTTCCAGTCTGCATTGTGAATGGCTAGTCCTACATTTAATATAAGTAAATGTAATTGGTCGATTGATTGTGTCATATTCCTTAAGGTATTAGAATGAAAGATTCCCAATATGTACAAAGTAAGCAAAAGTATATATATAATCCAATGGGAAATCGATATTTTCATATCAAATCACCTGTTTTGGTATTTGTTTTTGAATTATTTCAGGTAAAAGTCGATATTATCCTACATAATGGCGCATTTGGATAATATAAATTGGTTTCAACTCTGTATATTTGCACTATTGATAATTGAAAAACATATAAAGCAATTATACTATGAAAGCAAAACATTTTCTTTTGGCTTCGGCTTTGTTGCTTTGGACGGGAGTTTTGGAGGCTCAGACTTACCAGGTACCTGTTTCAGAGAAAAATGAAAAAATGCAGGAGGGAGAGTTCGAACCTACTTGGGAATCATTGCAGAACTATAAAGTTCCTGAATGGTTTAGAAATGCCAAATTTGGTATTTGGGCACATTGGGGACCGCAATGTGTGGAAGGGTCCGGCGACTGGATGGCGCGTTCTCTCTATTTGGAAGGTTCGCGCGAGTATAAGCACCATGTGGAACATTATGGCCATCCCTCTGAAGTGGGCTTCAAGGATATATTGCCTTTGTTTAAAGCCGAGAAATGGGATCCGGACAAATTGGTTTCCTTTTATAAGAAGATTGGTGCCCAGTATTTCTTCGCTTTAGGTAATCACCATGATAATTATGATTTATGGGATAGCCAATATCAGGAATGGAATTCCGTGAATATAGGCCCTAAGAAGGATATATTGGCGGGCTGGGCTGAAGCAGCTAAGAAAAACGGTCTTCCATTTGGTATCAGTTTCCATGCGGACCATGCGTGGAGCTGGTATGAACCGGCTCAACGATACGACCGTCATGGCGAGAAGGCAGGTGTACCCTACGATGGATGTTTGACTAAAGAAGATGGTAAGGGTAAGTGGTGGGAAGGCTACGATCCTCAAAAACTTTATGCACAGAATCACCCGTTAAGCGCTGGAAGTTGGGCTGACGGTATGATTCACCGTCAATGGGCATGGGGAAATGGTGTTTGTATTCCTACTCAAGAATATGTGACAAACTTTTATGATCGTACAGTCGATGCAATAAACCGTTATAATCCCGATTTGATTTATTTTGATGTGACTGGTGTACCGTTTTATCCTATCAGTGATGCGGGTTTGAAGATTGCCGCACATTTTTATAATCACAACATGGTTGTTCGTAAGGGGGATTTCAGTGCTGTTATGTTTGGTAAAATTCTTACCGATGAACAACGTAAAGCTTTGGTATGGGATGTGGAAAGGGGATCTCCCAATAGTATTTATGAAGAGCCATGGCAGACTTGTTCTTGTTTAGGCGGTTGGCATTATGATACCAGATTGGCGGAGAACGGCTGGTATAAAAGTGCTTCCGATGTAGTGAAACTATTAGTGGATGTGGTCAGTAAGAACGGTAATTTGTTGCTTAGTGTTCCTCTTCGGGCTGACGGAACTTTCGATGAAAAGGAAGAAGCCATTTTAAATGAATTTGGTAACTGGATGAGTATGAATAAAGAGGCTATTTATGATACACGCCCGTGGAAAGTCTTCGGAGAAGGTCCGATAGCCAATGCTGATATCAAGATTAATGCCCAAGGTTTCAATGAAGGTGCTTACACTAAAGCCACTGCATCTGAAATCCGTTTTACTCAAACCAAGAAATATCTCTATGCTACAGTCCTTGCATGGCCGGAAGAAAAGCAAGTTGTCATTCAATCGCTGGCAACGGGAAGTGAGTTGTATCCTGATAAAATTACTAAAATTGAATTGTTAGGTTATGGAAAGGTATCTTTTACTCGTACAGCGCAAGGAGTTGTTATTGATATGCCTGATGTACAGTTGAATAAGATTGCTCCCGTATTTAAGATAAAGAAGTGAATATAGCATAAAGTAGGTTTATTTATCGGCTTTTTTAGGTCGGTAAGCCCTTGTTATGTCTTGAAAATTAACCCAATAATCAATAGAATAATGAAAAACAGATTAGAATGTATGCAGCCAATAAGATTCTTGGTGATCTTGTTGATGTGTTGCCTGAGCTATACTACTTGGGCACAGACACAGAGTAATGTCAATGGTTTGGTTACTGATTTTTCCGGTGAGCCGTTAATTGGGGTCAGTATCTTGGTTAAAGGTACTTCCAATGGAACTGTTACTGATTTGGATGGCAAATTTTCTCTGTCTGCTGAAATGGGAAACATGCTCCAGATAAGTTATGTAGGTTATATTTCGCAAGAAATAAAGGTTGAAAGTAACAAGTTACTTCGTATTATAATGGAAGAAGATACAAAAAAGTTGGAAGAAGTAGTTGTAGTTGGATATGGAACACAGAAAAAGGTGAATTTAACAGGAGCCGTATCTGCTGTTTCAGCTGAAGACTTGGCTAGTAAGCCTGTTATGAGTACTGCTCAAGCACTGGCAGGTTTGGCTCCAGGTTTAAGTGTATTGCAAACTTCAGGTCGTCCCGGACAAGGAGCAACTGTTAAAATTCGTGGAACTGGTACATTTTCAAAAGCTGGAACAGATCCATTGGTTTTGATTGATGGTTTATCAGGTAACATTGATGATGTAGATCCTAATGATATTCAGAGCATTTCTTTTTTGAAAGATGCAGCTTCTGCTTCTATTTATGGTAATCGTGCTGCTAATGGGGTGATCTTGATTGAAACAAAGAAGGGTGCACAAGGTAAAACGACTATTACATATAGTAATTCTTTTGGTTGGCAACGGCCTACGGAATTGCCTGATTTTTTACCATCATGGGAATATGCGGAATATTATAATATGGCTATGCGGAATATGGGTAAGCAGGAAGCTTATTTACCTGAACAGATTCAAAAGTATAGAGATGGATCTGATCCGGATAATTATCCGAATGTAAATCACTTAAAATGGCTGTTGGAATCTGGTTCTGGTTTTCAACACCAACATAATCTCAGCATACAAGGAGGAAATGCTACGACAAGTTATAATTTATCAGTAGGTTATAGAAATCAGGAAGGTATGACGGCAAAAACGTCTAATGAAAGAATGACTGCACTGTTTACTATGAAAAGTGAAATCGCCAAAGGGCTGATGCTTAATTTGAATATTAATGCTTATAATAATAAATATAATGCTCCTAATGGCGAACCACAAAGTATTGATGGAATGATAGGATATGCTGTTCGTCAGGGACCTATTTATGCCGGGCAAAAGTCGGATGGAAGTTTTGGATATCAGGATAATTATAGTCCGGAAGCGTGGTTGGCGAGTGAATCTTTTGTGCAGAATGTGAGTAGAAATATAAGTGCTTCCGGACAATTGACATGGAATACTCCTGTAGACGGACTTTCTTTTATAGGTAAAGCTGGGGTGAATTACTGGACTAAATATGATAAAGCGTACCGGGCTGATACTTATTTTGATGATAGTAAGACAGTGGGGCCCGCTACTTTAAATGTATGGACTGCAAATAATACGTATACTACCTTTGAAGCATTAGCTACTTATGAAAAACAAATTAAAAATCATACCTTTAAGTTATTGGCGGGTACTTCTGTGGAGCAATCTAATAATAAAGGTTTGGAAGGTTATAGAAATACGTTTCCTAATAATTATTTGTATGAATTAGGTTCTGGAGATAAATCAACAGCTACTAATGATAGTTCATTGGAAGAATATGCGTTGCTTTCTTTTTTCGGGCGTATAAATTATGCATGGAAAGATCGTTATTTATTAGAGGCGAATTTGCGCTATGATGGATCGTCACGTTTTGCGGACGGTCATCGTTGGGGACTTTTCCCGTCAGTTTCTGCAGGGTGGAGAATTTCTGAGGAGGATTTTTGGAAGAATGCGGCAGTTTCAGCTGTAGTTGATAATTTGAAATTGCGTGCTTCCTATGGTGTACTTGGTAATCAAAATATAGGTGTTTATCCTTACCAACAGATTTATGAACTTGGACATGATTATCCTTTTGGAAATCCGGCAACTCTTCAGTCTGGGGCTTACATGAAAACCTATAATAATCCGGAAATTACTTGGGAAAAGACGGCTATAACGGATATTGGTTTAGATTTTAGTTTATTGAATGGACGTTTTAGTGGAACATTGGATTATTTTTATAAATATACTTCGGACATTTTAGCACCAGTTGAGGTGTCTAGTATTATGGGACGTGAAGTCGGACAATCTAATGTTGGAGCTGTTTCGAACGAAGGAATTGAAATAAATCTGACTTATAACGGACAAATAGGACGTGATTTCCGGTTTAGTATTTCTCCTAATTTTACATGGGTAAAAAATGCAGTTGAGAAATTGGCGAACGGAGCTACCGAAGAAATTAATAATAACAGAATTGTAGGGCAACCGATAGGTATTATATATGGATATGAAACTGATGGACTGTTTGTAGACCAAGCGGAAATAGATGCGGCTCCTGAGCAATTGGTAAGTAAGTCAGGATTGAAACCTGGTTATGTGAAATACAAAGATATTAGTGGTCCTGACGGGGTTCCTGATGGTAAGGTGGATGCGCAATATGATCGTACCGTATTGGGAAGTACTACCCCGAAGTTTTATTATGGTTTGAATCTTTCCGCTTTTTATAAAGGTTTTGATTTTTCAGCTTTATTACAAGGTTTAGGAGGTCATAAGCGTTTGATAGGATCTTATATGGCTTATGCATTCTACAACGGTGGACAGATACAGAGATGGCAGGCTGAATCTTGTTGGAAGGAAGAAAATCCTGATAAATGGGCTGAATATCCTCGATTGGAAACTTTGAATATGAATGACACTAATCTTCAAACTTCTGATTATTGGGTCCGTAATGCTAGTTTCTTACGAGTCAAGAATATACAAATAGGATATACATTCCCAAAAGCATGGACTAAAAAAATAGGTTTGGAAAATGTGCGTGTTTATGTAAGCGGACAAAATCTGTTCTCTTTCAATAGTTTCTATAAAGGTTGGGATCCTGAAAATGAGATAGGAACAGGGGATTCTCCCTCTTATTATCCGGTCAATAGTATTTATTCATTCGGATTTAATTTCAAGTTCTAAGTAAATCATTCAATCAAGAATCATTATGAAAAATATATATAATACATTAGGAATGACAAAGGCTTGTTTATGTGCTTTGGCTGTATCACTAGTAACAACTGGTTGCTCGGATTTATTAGATAAGGAGCCACCTTCAGCAATTTCTGATGGTAGTTTTTGGACTGGTGAAGGGGATGCCATGTTGGCTTTGACAGGATGTTATCGTTTCCAGACTGGTTGGTCGCATGATGATTTTGCTACGCCACAAGGGTTGCTCTATTTGGATTTTGCAGGTGGAAACGGAACGGAAAAGGAAAATTTTTCTACTTTAATGGCTAGTTCCAATACGGTGGCTACTAACAGTAATTTACGTTGGTATTGGGGAAATGCATATACGCAAATAGCTAAGTACAACACTTTTCTAGAGAATATTACGGACTGTCCGATGGAAGAATCTAAAAAAGAACAGTGGTCTGCCGAAGTGAAGTGTTTACGAGCTTATTTCTTTTTAAATTTGGCATTTTATTATAAGGATGTTCCTATGCCTTTGAAAACTCTGTCGGTGGACGAAGCGAATTCTATCTCTCAAACACCTCAGACTGAAGTCTATTCGCAAGTGGAGAAGGACTTGAAGACTGCTATAGACTTGTTGCCTGTCCAATATTCTTCAGAGGAATATGGCCGGTTTACCAGGGGGGCGGCTAAGGTACTTTTAAGTCGTCTTTATCTGGCACAAGAGAGATGGGGAGATGCTGCTACTATTTTACGTAGTGTGATTGAGTCGGGAATATATGAATTGGATCGTCGTAATGGAGAGGACAGCTATGAGAAACTTTTTCAAATAGGAGGTGAATATAGCCCTGAGATAATATTTTGTATTATGGGGATAAAGGATTTGTATACTAATTCACGTTATCAATATTTATATCCTGAAGCTGCTTATGGAGGGTGGCATCAGTTCTCACCATATAACGAATTGGTGAAAGAATATTTCTGTGCAGACGGCAAGGACATTAAGACTTCTGAGGTTTATGATGAGAATGATCCTTATGTTAATCGGGATTTGCGCTTGTATGCTTCTATTTTTTTACCTCCTTTGGGAAGTTATGAGGGAACTAAGTATAATGATATAATTTATGATTGCTTTAAGGGAGCTAATACTGCAGATAGCTATAATAAATTTGCCTTATTTAATGGATATTGTCCGAAGAAAGGTTGTGATCCGTCTATAACTAATAATTTAGGTTCTACTCCCACTTATACTCCTATAATGCGTTATGCTGAGGTTCTATTAAGCTATCTGGAAGCGGTAAATGAATCGCAGCCGAATGCAGTAGACCAGAATTTATTGGATTTGACTATCAATGATATACGTGATCGTGTGAAATTGGTTGGAATAAAAAAGACAGACGTAGCGACACAGGAACTTGTTCGTGAAGCAGTTCGTAAAGAAAGACGTGTGGAACTGGCATTCGAGGGGCTTCGATATTATGACGTGTTACGTTGGGGCATTGCCGAGAAAGAACTTAATCATACATTTACCGGAGTAAAATTGTCGGATGATCCTCAAGCTCGTAATTATAGAGGGAGTGGGGCTACTGCTTCTCCGGTGGATGAAAATATGTATTATCAATTTGAGAAACGTACATGGGCACCCCATAACCGATATTTTCCTATTCCTCAAAATGATTTGAATGTAAATAAGAATCTGAAACAGAATGAGGGATATAATTAAGCAGGATTAAGTTTAAGATAAGATGAAAGAAAATGGATATGAAATGAAAAGATATGGCTATCCGGTAAAGAGATATTGTCAGACAATGGATTTGAAGGATGATCCGGAGCTGATAGCGAAGTATCGGGAGTGCCACAGTAAGGAGAAGTCGTGGCGGGAGATCAGAGAGGGGATCCGTTCAGTTGGTATTTTAGAAATGGAAATATATATATGCGGTAATCGGTTATTCATGATTGTCGAAACTCCTATTGATTTCGATTGGGAATCTGCTATGGCTAAACTTGCGACTTTACCCCGACAGCAGGAATGGGAAGATTTTGTATCGGTATTCCAACAATGCAGGAAAGGGGAACTTGCTAAAGAAAAATGGAGTATGATGGAACGTATGTTTTATCTATATGAATAATTAAAAAAGAGAGGAAAGAGAGGGTGCTGATAAAGTATTCTCTTTTTCCTTAAAATATAATAGAAGGTACATTGAACAATTTAATGATTATGAAATATTTTACTATCATTGCACTGTTGTGCTTATCCTGCATTTCATGTACGATGCAAAACAATTTATTACAATCTCCTAACGGTAAGATAGCCATTGAATATCATGCTGAAAAAGGTTTTTCTGTTATTTATCATAGTGGGCGGGATAAAGTTAAAATGATGTCATTACCTGAAATAGGTCTAAAAACGTCGGATACGGATGATTGCTTTAAATTGATAAGCTCAACTCCTGTAACTTCTGTAGTTGATGATTATGAAATGCTGACTGGTAAACGCAGGCATTGCCATAATGAGGCTAATGAATGTACCTATCGATTTGAAAATGTCAAAGGACTTCGGGTAGATCTTATTTTCCGGGTTTATAATGATGGTATAGCTTTCCGTTATCATCTTCCTAAAACCAAAGAAGAGATTGTGGTTCTTGATGAGTACACTGCATTTGCTTTTACTCCAGGTATCAAGCGTTGGACACAAAAATTTACTGTAGGTTATGAGGGCTTTTATTGGCCAAATACGGACGGCGTTGCAGATAATGAGGGACGTGAGTGGAGTTTTCCAACATTGTTCCAACCTTCGGACAGCGCTTTTGTACTATTAACCGAAGCCAACATATTACGTGATAACACAGGAGCTTATCTTACTAATGCAGCTGATTCTTCTATCTATAAGATAAAATTATCGGATGAACGGTTGATATGCCCATCCGGCTGGTATTCACCTTGGCGTGTCGCTATCATAGGAACATTAGCTGATATTGTCGAATCGACTTTGGTAACTGATGTGAGTGAACCATGTAAAATCCAAGATACCCAATGGATAAAACCTGGATTGGTCTCTTGGATATATTGGGCATATAATCATGGTTCTAAGGATTATCAAATAGTGAAGAAATATATTGATTTTGCCGCAGACTTTGATTTGCCCTATATGTTGATTGATTGGGAATGGGATGCAATGGGGAATGGAGGAAATCTGAATGATGCAATGAACTATTGTAAAGAGAAAAATGTAACTCCTTTGATATGGTATAATTCTTCTACTGCATGGTGTGATCCTACTCCGTTATATCGGTTGAATACCCCGGAAGTGCGTGACAAAGAATTTGAATGGCTAAAAGAAATAGGTATTCAGGGAGTTAAGATAGACTTTTTTGGTGGAGATTCTATAGGTACGATGAATTATTATATTGATTTGCTGGAGGATGCAGCCAGGCATAAATTGTTAGTCAATTTTCATGGGGCAGCTATTCCCAGAGGCTGGCAACGGACATACCCAAACCTGATGAGTGTGGAAGCGGTATATGGGTCCGAATGGTATAATAATAAACCGACATTGACTGATAATGCAGCTTGGCATAATTGTACCTTGCCTTTTACCCGTAATGTGATAGGTCCGATGGACTATACGCCTTGTACATTTACCAATTCACAACATCCACATATCACTACCGATGCGCATGAATTGGCGTTACTTGTTATTTTTGAGTCGGCTCTACAGCATTTGGCAGATCGTCCTGAAGGGTATAGGCGACAACCGGTAGAGGTACAGAACTTTATCAGGTATCTTCCGGTTGCATGGGAGGATACCAGACTGCTGTCCGGTTATCCGGCTGAAAGTGTTGTTATTGCTCGTAAAAGTAAGGATAGTTGGTATATTTCCGGTTTGAATGGTACGGAAAATACAAAATCATTTCGTGTGAATTTGGAGTTTATTAAAGATTCTATTCAGCTTATCCAACTGTTTTCGGATACTACTGATGGGAAACAAATAAAAATTGAAAATTCGGCATTCGATACCAAAGAATTGAATATAGAGTGCCAGCCTCGCGGAGGTTTTGTGGTATGGGTTAAGTTGAGGAAATAGGATAAGGGTAAGTGTTTTTAGCATATAGACAATTGTTTTGATATTGCTATGGAAGTTTTTATTAATGATGATAGATAAGCTTATCCCTTTGAGGAGATAGAATAAAAATAGTTTATGCTGGATTGGTGGAAGGTTAATTAATACTTATTGATAACTAATATAAAGTTAGAGTTTATGAAACGAGAACTTATTTTTACATTCTGTTGTCTGTTGACCACTTTGGTGTGGTCGCAGGAATATCAGCGGACAGAAACAGGCATTAAGGCTTCTATTTTTGGGAAAAAGATAGATGTGGAAGTGCAATGGTTTAATGCTAATAGTCTGCGCGTGTTGAAAATGCCGCATGGGCAATCGGTAGATAAGAAAAGTCTTTCGGTTATTGCAAGACCTGAAAAAACGGCTCTTAAAGTTTCTACGTCGGAAGATGGCAATATTGTAATGAAGAGCCGTTTACTGACGGTGAAACTAGACACAAAAACAGGTGTTCTGATTTATGAAACACGTAATGGGATGCCCCTATTGAAGGAATTGGAGAATGTGAAGGCATTCATACCTGTCAATGACGCAGGGCGGGCTACTTATTCTGTTTACCAAAGTTTTAAAACCGATAAGGATGAAGGGCTTTATGGACTTGGACAACTTCAAAACGGACAGATGATGCAACGTGGAATAGAGAAGTATCTGGTGCAAGGCAATACAGAAGACGTAACTCCTGTTTTTCAGTCGACTAAGGGATATGGTGTATTTTGGGATAATTATGCAGGTACGATGTATGTTGACAATGAAGAGGAAACGTCGTTCCGTTCAGATGTAGGCGATTGTATCGATTATTATTTCATGTATGGCGGTTCGGCTGACGGTGTAATTGCACAGATTCGCTTGCTGACCGGTTCTGTTCCTATGATGCCTTTGTGGAGTTATGGATTTATGCAAAGCAAAGAGCGCTATAAGAGTCAGGATGAAGTGGTAAGTGTTGTGAAGAAATACCGTGAATTGGGCATACCGCTTGACTGTATCATTCAGGATTGGCAATATTGGGGAAGTAACTATTTATGGAATGCAATGGAGTTCCTGAATTACGAGTACCGTGATCCGAAAAGGATGATTGATGAAGTCCACGGCTTGAATGCACACATGATGATTTCCATTTGGTCTTCTTTTGGTCCAAAGACTAAACCTTTCAAGGAACTTGAGAAGGAAGGGTTGCTGATGGATATGGCTACATGGCCCGAATCGGGTGTGGAAGGATGGCCGCCTAACTTTGATTATCCTTCTGGCGTGAAGGTTTATGATCCATATCATCCGAAGGCTCGTGATATTTATTGGAATTACTTGAACAAAGGTATCTTTCAGCTTGGCATGGACGGATGGTGGATGGACTCGACAGAACCTGACCACTTTAACCCCAAAGATTCGGATTTCGACCGACAGACTTATTCCGGTTCCTTCCGTAGCGTACGGAACGCTTTTCCGCTCGTAACAGTAGGCGGAGTGTCTGATCATCAGCGTGCTCTGACTCGCGATAAGCGTGTCATTATCTTGACCCGTTCAGGATTCTTGGGGCAACAACGTTATGGCTCAAATGTATGGACGGGCGATGTAGGATCTTCATGGGATATGTTTCGTAGGCAAATTACTGCCGGGTTGAATTTTTCTCTGACGGGAATGCCGCATTGGAATACTGACCTTGGCGGATTCTTTGCCGGTTCTTATAACAATAGCTTGGGAGGTGGAACGGCTACAAAAAATCCTATGTTCCATGAATTGTATGTGCGTTGGGCGCAATTCGGTGTATTTTGTCCAATGATGCGTAGTCACGGGGCTGATGCACCTCGCGAAATTTTCCTCTATGGTAAAGCTGGTGAGCCAGTGTATGATGCATTGGTTGATGCTATAAAACTCCGTTATTCGTTGATGCCTTATATCTATTCTACATCTTGGGAAGTAAGTCATCGTAATTCCACGTTTATGCGGGCACTATTCATGGATTTTCTCAGTGATCCTAAGACATGGAACATGGGCAGTGAGTATATGTTTGGATCATCCTTTTTGGTGGCACCTGTATTACATGCCCAATACACTCCTGAGCAGGCACAGCAAATCTTGAAAGAGAATGAAGGGTGGGGCTGCAAAGCGCAGGAGTCTGATATCCCTCTATTGTCTGTCGATTTTACTCAATCTAAAGAAATGGAACTATATTTGCCTGCCGGTAGCCAATGGTATGATTTTTGGACGAACGAAGTGGCAGAAGGTGGGCAGAAGCTGAAGGTGACGACTGTGTTCAATCGTATTCCGCTTTATGTACGTGCTGGAAGCATCGTGCCGTTAGGTCCCGATGTGCAATACGTGACCGAGAAGAAATGGGACAATCTCAAGGTTTGTGTTTATCCTGGTGCCGATGGTAATTTTGTGCTTTATGAGGATGAAGGCAATAACTATAATTACGAAAACGGTGCTTATACTGAAATTCCGATGACTTGGAATGATGCCAAGCGGACATTGACTATTGATGCACGCCGTGGCTGCTATGAAGGGATGCTGGATGAGCGGAAATTTACAGTTCGAATGCCGGATGGAAGTGAAAAGACAGTGCTTTATAAAGGGAAAAAAATAAATGTGAAATTTTAGTATGCCACATGATTTTTGAGAACTAGTTTCTTCTAGTAAAGAAAAGCCCTCGAAATTATCCGATTTCGAGGGCTTTTGTCTGTTTCTATACGGAAACTTGTGCGCGTGATAGGACTCGAACCTACACGTCTCACGACACCAGATCCTAAGTCTGGCGCGGCTACCAATTACGCCACACGCGCGACATTGCTTTTGGTAAGCGGGTGCAAAGATAAGCAATATTTCTTAAGTACCAAAGATTTTTAGAAAATTATTCTTTGTGGCTATGTAAATATTCACGTGCAGCCTCAATAATGGTATCTACATTGCGTTGCATATCCTCTGAACTCATATTGACTTTGATGTCCGGATCTATACCGAATTCCAGATGTTGCATATCCGCATCGTACATGGGGCTGGCCGAGAAGCGGACAGACCAGCCGTTGGGTAGTTCGGAGGAGAAGGGCAGGCCGGAACCGCCACCTGTTTTGTCACCGATGATGGTCACTTTGGGAAGTATTTTCATTCTGTTCACAAAATCATTAGTGGCGCTGAAAGAGCGGCGGTTAGTCAGCACTACCGCCTGTTTTTGCCAGCGTACACGGTCTAGTGACGGTTCCAGCCAAACTGCTTTGGGAGTGGAGAAGTCATTGTGCCCCGGTCCGGTTTTATGGGACATATAGCCTACCAGCACTTTTTCATTCGTGAAACGTGCGGCTAATTTCTCGGCTGTGGTAAGATTACCACCCGAATTATTTCGCACATCAATAATCAACCCATCACAAATAGCCAGTTTGTTTAGAACCTCGTCCAGATTTCCTTCACCGATGCCCGATTGGAAACTGCCACAATAAATATAGGCTATATTGTCCTCGAATATCTGATACTTCATACCCGAGGATTGGGCATAATCCTTACCTAGATAAACACGTTGGATGCTGTCGCTGAAATTGGCCGGATAGCTGTCAAACCATTCACGATATTGGGAGTACTCCAGTTTGGAAGACAGATTTACGTGTCCGTCACGCAACTCGTTCAGCATATCTGCCAGAACTTCGAATAACTGTTCATTATTCATGCCTTTGGATATTCTCTGTTTATACTGGCTGTATATTTCATTCCAGTCCAATCCGTATTCCTGCTTTTTATAGTCAAGGAAACAATACTGGCGGTCGATAGTCTGCCATAATGCTTCGAAGTTGCCTTCGGGGGAGTTGTCGTATTCGTCCTCCGTGATGCACGAAGTAAATAATACAACAGACAATAACAGACTGATAAAAATATAACTATTTCTTTTCATCCTCTATATTAATAAGGGCTGACCCGGCTGGGCATCGCCACTTTGTTCTTACCTTTTAATAAATAAAAGTTTTTCACGAAACCTATCATAAAGGCGTGTGACCATATATGACTTTTCAGATTATTGACTTTCGCCTGCTGGATATCACATAGGTATCCGAAACGCATATTGACCGACCGGATAGGAAAATCCAATGTAACCAGCTGTCGCAAGGAAGGTTGGTTATGCAGGGAAGTGAACAGCACATTCTTGCCGCCATTCTTTAAACTGAATATCTCATAATAAGATTGTCCGTATTCCGGGGAAAACATAATCCCCATGACAGGCAGATTGGCTTGATAACGGGCTATCAGCGGATAGTTACCGATATGAAACCGATAGATGACCATACCCGATGCCGCCAGATTGACATATGCTTTAGCTTGGGCGGGATTATTGGAATTTCGCATGTTATAGATGAACCCGCCGTTCAAGTCCAGCATGGGACCCGCCAGTATCTTCAAGTTTTCTGTCAGCCGGAACTGGTAATGCAGTGCATAATTCCAATTGACCATACCTGCCATTTCATTACTTGTTTCTGCTTTATTCTCTGTCAGGGACAGATTGGCTTGGAACAGACTTTGAACAGACACGTTGCCATTCATCAGTTTGGTCATGCGCATACTTTCACGCAGGATACGAATTTCGGGTCCGGTATATTCCATCGGTGAAAGATAGGTGTCCAATATATTTGTAAAACCGGCACCGTAAAGAGTAGCTCTCATAACGTAGCGGTTTGCTTGTAAGCTGTCTTCCTGCGCCTGCGAAGACAGACCCAAAAACAGGGACAGTAATAACAGGAGAATTTTCTTCATTTTTTAAAACAGTTTCATCTGGCCGGTAATTTCATCAATGATATCTGTTTCACTCTTACCATGATCCGGATCTTCAATTTCGGCAGTTTCTTCGTTTTCATCAGTCCCCTCTTCCGCACCGTCCTCTTCTTTGGAAGGTTCGGGGAAGCGTAAAGGTTCCAGTTCATTTATTTGTTCAATGTTGTAAGTACTGATTCGTTTTCCTTTCGCTTTGAAACTCTTGATTCCGATGAATTCGTCCACATCTATTTCCAATGGATCACGGAAACTGTCATGTCCTCCGAATATGACTTGTATGCGTGGATAAGCCACACAAGTAAGCAATATAGAACGACTTTCCTTATTCTCGCCCAAATAATTGAGACGGCGTGAAGTGGATTCAAAAGTGAATCGTTTCAGATAAGGATATCCCTGGTCGGCATCAAATAAAGCGGCGGACCATACCTTGTTGGCATCGAACTTCTCGATGATGTGGATCCCCGGATCATAATGATTGTTCAAATCGAAGTTACTGGTATAGAATTCTCCATTTTCATGGACTATTAAAATCAATTCGTCACTTTGGAATTCTCCCAGATATTCACCGCGTCCGTCATAGTTCAAGCGGAGTACATCCCGGTCAAACCATACTTTTCTTCCACCCAGGGTAGAGCCGCCACGTTGTTTCAAGGCTATTTTATGTACTTCGTATTTAGACAGGATATTGCCCATGGACTGGCGTCCCTTTATATTGATGTCACTGAAATCTTTTTCATATATGATTTTTTTGATACGCGGATTCGGCTTTAAGGTAATCTTGATAACCTCCGCTTCCCCATTGGGATTGGCTGTAAAGTAAACGATACGTGAGCCGGGCGTACCTTGCGTTACATCATATTCACGGTCGCGGGTGATGGAGGTAATGTTGAATCGTTTGATATAGTGAAACCCTTCTTTTCCATCCCGATAGACCACATTGTATATGGTACGTTTGTCGTTTTTCTTGAAGATATTGACATAGAGAACATTCTTGCCGACAAACATTTTATCTGTTACACGAACCACTTTGTATTTGCCGTCTTTATAGAAGATAATCACATCGTCAATATCTGAACAGTTGGCTATAAATTCATCTTTTTTCAAGGCGGTGCCGATAAAGCCTTCTTCGCGGTTGATATAGAGTTTTTCGTTAGCTTCCACTACCTTCGCCGCCTCAATGGTATCGAAGTTACGTAACTCTGTACGGCGGGGGTATTGTTTGCCATATTTATCTTTCAACATCTGATACCAATCAATGGTATATTCTACGATATGTGCCAGATGATTGTTTATTTCTTCAATCTGTTCCTTGATACGGGCTATGTTCTCATCTGCTTTATCCTTATTGAACTTCAGAATCCGGGCCATCTTGATATCCAATAACTTCAGAATATCCTCTTTGGTCACTTCACGGATAAATTGCGGATAGAAAGGAGTCAGCCGTTCATCAATGAATTCGCAGGCGGCATCTGTATTTTCGGATTGCTCGAACTTTACTTCCTTATAAATCCGTTCTTCGATAAAGATTTTTTCCAATGATGCGAAATGAAGGTTTTCAAGCAATTCTCCTTTGTGTATTTCCAACTCTTGACGAAGCAGGGACAACGTGTTGTCCGTGGCTTTTTTAAGGACGGCACTGACTGTAAGGAAGTGGGGTTTCTTTTCATCAATTACACAGCAATTGGGAGATATGCTTACTTCACAATCAGTAAATGCATAGAGCGCGTCCAAGGTTTTGTCCGAGGATACTCCCGGAGCAAGGTGCACTAGGATTTCCACTTTTTCAGAAGTAAGATCTTCCACTTTCCGGATCTTGATTTTTCCCTTTTCACTGGCTTTGACAATAGAGTCGCATACCCCCGGGACAGTCTTTCCGAAAGGTACTTCGGCTATGGACAATGTTTTGTTGTCTATTTTATTGATTTTAGCACGTACTTTCACCATTCCGCCGCGTTCTCCATCGTTGTAGCGTGATACATCAATAGAGCCTCCTGTCTGGAAATCGGGATAGAGTTTGAATTCCTCACCACGCAAATAGGCAATGGAGGCATCACACAGTTCGTTAAAATTGTGTGGCAGGATTTTGGAAGAAAGGCCCACAGCAATACCTTCTACTCCCTGAGCGAGCAAGAGCGGGAATTTGACAGGTAGGGTGATCGGCTCTTTGTTTCGTCCGTCGTATGATGCTTGCCATTCGGTGGTTTTGGGATTGAAAACCACATCCAATGCGAATTTGGACAGACGTGCTTCGATATAACGGGGGGCAGCGGCACCGTCGCCTGTCAGTATGTTACCCCAGTTTCCCTGACAGTCTATCAACAGATCCTTTTGGCCTAGCTGCACCAACGCATCGCCTATGGAAGCATCGCCGTGCGGGTGAAACTGCATGGTATGTCCTACAATGTTTGCAACTTTGTTATATCGGCCGTCATCCAATCTTTTCATAGAGTGGAGGATACGTCTTTGGACAGGTTTCAAACCATCATTGATGTGCGGTACGGCACGTTCCAGTATTACGTAAGAGGCATAGTCCAAAAACCAGTTCTGATACATTCCGCTCAGCTGGTGCTTCACCCCTGTGTTTTTGGTATCGGCAGGTTTATAGTCCAAGTGTCCGTTCTCTGGCGTGGGGATATTTTCTTCGTTTTGTTCCTCTTTATCAATAAAATCGTCGCTCATATATATTTAAATTCCTTAATGTTCTGATGATATGCACGCAAAAATACGACTTTTATTGAAAAAAATCATTTACTTTGCATATTATTTCGCCCTTATTAAAGGTTGAAAACAGGAAAAAACAACAAAAGTGTAAGAATAAACAGATAAGAAAATGGCACAAGAAGATGTTTTTAAGAAATTAGTATCGCACTGTAAAGAGTATGGTTTTGTATTTCCGTCCAGTGATATCTATGACGGACTGGGCGCTGTATACGATTACGGTCAGATGGGAGTGGAGTTGAAGAATAATATCAAGCAATATTGGTGGCAGAGTATGGTGCTGCTGCACGAGAACATCGTAGGTATTGATTCTGCTATTTTTATGCATCCTACTATTTGGAAGGCTTCCGGACATGTGGACGCATTCAATGATCCTCTGATTGACAACCGCGATTCTAAAAAACGTTATCGTGCCGATGTGCTGATTGAAGACCAGCTTGCCAAATATGACGAGAAGATAAACAAAGAAGTGGCCAAGGCTGCCAAGAGATTTGGTGATGCTTTTGATGAGGCTCAGTTTCGTAGCACCAACGGTCGTGTTCTGGAGCATCAGGCCAAGCGCGACGCTTTACATGAACGGTTCTCAAAAGCTTTGAACGACAATGATTTGGATGAACTTCGTCAGATTATCATTGATGAAGAGATTGTTTGTCCTATTTCGGGAACCAAGAACTGGACTGAAGTACGTCAGTTCAATTTGATGTTCTCTACCGAAATGGGTTCTACTGCCGATGGTGCCATGAAGATTTATCTTCGTCCGGAAACAGCGCAGGGTATTTTTGTCAATTACCTGAATGTACAGAAGACCGGTCGTATGAAGATTCCTTTCGGTATCGCTCAGATTGGTAAGGCTTTCCGCAACGAGATCGTAGCCCGCCAGTTCATTTTCCGTATGCGTGAGTTTGAACAGATGGAGATGCAGTTCTTCGTAAAACCGGGTACTGAGCTGGAGTGGTTCCCCAAATGGAAAGAAACTCGTTTGAAATGGCATAAGGCATTAGGTTTCGGTGATGATCATTACCGTTTCCATGATCACGATAAACTGGCACATTATGCCAATGCAGCTACAGACATTGAATTCCTGATGCCGTTTGGATTCAAGGAAGTGGAAGGTATTCATAGCCGTACGAACTTTGACTTGAGTCAGCACGAGAAGTTCAGTGGCAAGAGCATCAAGTATTTCGATCCGGAATCGAACGAAAGCTATACTCCGTATGTTATTGAAACATCTATCGGTGTGGACCGTATGTTCCTTAGCATTATGAGTGCTGCTTATACAGAAGAGACATTGGAGAATGGTGAAACTCGTGTGGTATTGAAATTGCCTGCTGCTCTGGCTCCGGTGAAACTGGCCGTGATGCCGTTGGTGAAGAAAGACGGCCTGCCCGAGAAGGCGCGTGAGATTATGAATGACTTGAAGTTCCATTTCCACTGCCAGTATGATGAGAAAGACAGCATCGGCAAGCGTTACCGTCGTCAGGATGCCATCGGTACTCCGTATTGTATCACAGTAGACCACCAGACTTTGGAGGATAATTGTGTAACTTTGCGTAATCGTGATACCATGCAGCAGGAGCGTGTAGCTATTTCGGAACTGAACAATATCATTGCCGATAAAGTAAGTATAACAAGTCTGCTGAAGACTTTGCAATAATAAATGTATTATGAATAAAAGTATTCTTTGGCTGATTGGTCTGCTGTTTGTTACTTCCCTGTCCATTGTTTCATGTAGTGAAACGGATGGGACAGAAGATCCATATGCAAACTGGGAAGAGCGTAATCAGCGGTATATTGACTCCATTGCTACAGTGGCGGAAGCCAATCGAGGCAATGGAGAAGGGCAATGGAAAATCATCCGTTCCTATAAACTTCCATCTTTGGGATTGAATGAAACAGGAAAGATCATTGATAATGTTTACTGTAAGATTCAGAAAGTGGGAGATGGTACTGAGAGTCCTATTGCTACGGATACGGTAGCGGTGAATTATCGTGGTCAATTGATTAACGGTACGGTTTTTGACCAAAGTTATCAGGGTGAGCTTGATCCGGAAACTGCCACTCCTAGAAAATTTCTGGTAGGTGCGGTGATAGCAGGGTGGAGTACGGCCTTGATGAAAGGATTTGGTGGTATGAAAGCCGGTGACCAATGGAAGCTTTATATTCCTTATCCATTGGCTTACGGAAAAGATGGTACAGAAGGTATTCCCGGATATTCAACGTTGATATTTGATGTGAATTTGGTTGATATATTCCCGTTGAAGGGTACGGGAAAAAGCATTGATGATACCTTGGATGCTAAAAAATAGCTATCATAGAATATTGGAAAGAAGAGAGTATTGCAGTTTGTTGCAATGCTCTTTTTTTATGGTGTTTTGATTCATGTCGGTTGGACGAGACGGGGGCCTGTCAGGTGAATTGTTTGGGGATTTGCTGAAATGTTTTTGGGGGGTATGGCGTTTTCCTTGGTATGGTTAATGGTTCTTTTATCCGCTTGCTACGCGTTCCATTGTCTGTAAGGAATGGTTTAAAGGTTGGGGTAAAACGGCTTAATTATATTATATTAAGAAGAACTCTTGACGGAAACAAGAAGATTGTTTTATCGGGGATATAAATAGGGACATTCATTAAATATTACAAAATCAGCCAACTAATTCATACACAAAGTAT